>Ga0153950_1000271_pt1 | contig 22913 bp, 16 predicted proteins | sample TSNJ034MetaG_FD_104737 | JGI IMG/M metagenome (GOLD analysis project Ga0153950, IMG submission 104737) | Attine ant fungus gardens microbial communities from New Jersey, USA - TSNJ034 MetaG | ecosystem: Host-associated > Fungi > Mycelium > Unclassified | place: USA: New Jersey, Wharton State...
CATTCACGAAATTGAGTTAAATGCGGAATACCAAGGCTATGGATACGAGACGATACTCCTGCTGCAATTACCCGCGATCATTGTGAAAGCGCTGCGTGTATTTCCATCCCTGCTTATGTATTATCCCGCGCCAACGCAGTACGATGAACCGGAGTGCGACCTTGAGGCTGAGGCTATCCTCACGCACCGGCTGGAATACAACTCACAGAAAATATTCAAGAGTAAGGGAGACGACAATGTCTTCTTATTTCCACCAAAACGCGAGGTGCCTGAAAAGGAAATTAATCGTTTTTTAGGGCGGCGCAATCCTGGAGATACAGTTCCGGAAGCTTATCGAAACCAGGCTCTCTACAGTTTGTATGAATCTGTTGGTTTTAAGGAAATTGGTCAAACAGGTTGGCTGTGTAAACCCATTGCGAGTATTTTTACTGCTAAGAGCGGATTGAACTATTAAAGGCCTCTTCCCCAATCGAGGAGAGACCTTAATCATATCCTTATCATTCAAGATGCCGATATCAGGAAATCAATTAAGCTGCGAACCGTCTCCTGCGCGTCGCCCTGCATCAAGAAAACCTTCTCCATACTGTACAGGGGATTTTCCACGCCGGCGTAACCGGGACTCATGTCATAATTACAAATGATTGTATACCTGGCCGCGTCCGCCGCCAGAATAGGCATTCCATAGATTGGGGTACCCACCGCGTCCCGGGCGGCCGGATTCACCACGTCGTTGGCGCCAATGATAACGGCCAGGTCGCATTCAGCAAACTGGGAATTAATCTCGTCCATTTCCCGTAACTTTTCGTAAGGCACCTCCGCCTCCGCCAACAGAACATTCATATGCCCAGGCATCCGGCCGGCCACGGGGTGGACGGCAAAGTCCACCTGCGCGCCGTTAGCTTCCAAGGCATCATGCAGCTGTTTTACCAGGTGCTGGGCCTGAGCCAAAGCCATGCCGTAGCCGGGTACTATAATGACTTTTTTCGCTTCCTTTAATACCTGCTCCACATTCGGCTCATCTCCAAGCTTTTCTATCTTGACTGGGGAGGGGAGGCAGCCTTCTGCCTTTGGATTCGCGTAGATTGAGGTTTTGCCCGCAAGGATATCACCCATGTTCCGGTTCATAGCTCGACACATGATTTGGGTCAGCAGCAGCCCGGAAGCCCCCACTACGCCGCCGACGGCCACCAGCAATGGATCTCCGACGGCCATACCGGCAATGGACCCGGCTACGCCGCTTAAGGAGTTTAACAAGGAAATGGTAATGGGCATATCCGCTCCGCCTACTCTAATGGAAAAGGCAACGCCGAAAAAACCGCTAACAACAGTCACAAATAAAACCCACAGCCGCATGGAGGCCGGGCCCGTTCCAATGGCAACCACGCATGCTGCCGTCAACCCCAATGAAAGCATAGATATCCGTTGATGGCCGGTCCAGACGACCGGCCCTTGTGCTAAAATCTTGTGGAGCTTACCGGCTGCCACAAGGCTGCCGGTCAGGGTCACCATACCCACCGCCAAAGCAAGGCCGCCCGCAGACAAGGCAAAGAGTTCCATGGAACGGCCTTCCATTAGGGTAATCATCGCTACAAGCGCAGAGGCCGCTCCGCCGAAGCCGTTCAACAGCGCCACCACCTGCGGCATTTCAATCATTTTGATCCTTTGGGCCCAAATCAAGCCCGCAGCGAGACCAACAGCCAGGCACAGCCAGAGGGAATAAACCTCCAAAAGCCCGTTTTTATAAAGCGTCAGCACGATGGCCAGCGCCATGCACAACGCACTGAACAGGTTTCCTGCGGCCGCCATCTTTACCCTACTCATCAGGGAAATCCCCGCCAGCACCCCAAGGGTCAGCAAAACACAGCAGAAGTAATAGAACATATCACTCATTTTTTCTCCTCCTTACTGTTGCGAAACATTTTCAGCATGCGGTGCGTAACGGCAAAGCCCCCCGCTATGTTGAGCGCCGCCAGGAAGACCGCCGCGAATCCCAGGGCACGGCTGCCCGTCGAGACAGCGGCGGCCGTGGCTGTGAGGCTTCCGATAACGGTAATACCGGACAGCGCGTTCATGCCGGACATAAGCGGCGTATGCAAAAGGCTGGGTACATTTTGAATAAAGCGGTATCCAATCCAGGTGGAAGCTATGAAAATGAGAATAAAAATGATGGGCTGCATGGTAAAACTTCCTTCCTTATTAAAATCCCATGGCCTCTTTAGCGCCGGCGTGCACTACCTGCCCGTCTACGGTTGTGAGGATAGAAGCTATGATTTCATCCTTACGGTCCAAATGGATTTGGCCGTCTTTCATTAAGTAATTCACCAGATTATATACATTATGGGCAAACATCCAGGTGGAGCTGGCGGGGAGCATGCCCGGTATGTTCTTGATGCCGAGCATGGTCACCCCGTGTTTTACCTCCGTTTCTCCGGGTGGGGTAATGGCACAGTTTCCACCCTGGTCAATGGAAATATCCACAATAACGGAGCCCGGGGACATGGCCTTGACCATTTCCTCCGTGATCAAAACAGGAGCCTGCTTGCCGGGAATCAATGCGCTGCAAAACACAATATCCATACCTGCCACCGGTTCCGTCAGCGCATCCCGCTCCTTTGCCAGCCATTCCTCCGGCAGGCTGCAGGCATAGCCTCCCGCGCCCACCGCGATGTCGGCGGGTACTCCGGTGTCAATGAGCTTTGCTCCCAGACTCTTGGCCTGCTCCAAAGCATCCGGCCGAATATCCGTTGCGTAAACCACAGCCCCCAGCCTTTTGGCAGTGGCAATGGCTTGCAGCCCCCCCACGCCTGCCCCGATGACCAAGACCTGACAAGGCTTGATAGAGCCCACGGCGCAGTAAATTTGAGGGACAAATTTTGCCAGGTGGTTGACGGCCAGCAAAATGCCCTTGTAACCGGCGCAAGTGCTCATGGAAGTAAGGGCGTCCATATTTTGCGCCCTTGAGATACGGGGTATGCCGTCCAACGTCAGGCCGACGACGCCCTTGGCCGCCATTCTCTTCACCATATCGTGATTCACCGGGGAAGCGGGATGGATAAAAGTAATAAGATACTGGCCCCTGTGCATCAGATCAATTTCGTGGCGGTTCAGCACGGCGTTGAAAAGTGGTTCTTTTACTTTGAGAATCAAGTCGGACTGTTCATACAGCTTTGCCACATCCCTCACGAGCCGGGCACCCGCCGCCGCAAATTGTTCGTCATGGTAAAAGGAGCCATCGCCCGCGCCGGTCTCCACCAGCACCGCAGCGCCGGACTTAACCAGCTTCTCCACGGTTTCAGGGATAGCCGCCACCCTTTTCTCTTCGCACATGATTTCTTTTGGAATACCTATGATCATCGTACTTCCTCCTATCTTAATGATTTACCCGATATATCAGGCAATACGGTTACCTCGCTTTTCACGGTGGACAGCACCACCTCGGTTTTGGTCAGGGATACGCCGGATATACTCTTAATATCCTTGAGAACCTGCTCCAGGGTATCCGTTGTGTCGGTAACAACCTTGAGCAGAAAGTCAAATCCTCCCGTAATATAATGGCATTCCACAATCTGCTTGTTTTTCTTTACCGCAGCTGAAAAGCCGTCGTTGTACTTTGGGTGCTCAAGGCTCACGGAGATAAAGGCGCAGATATCTTTGCCGATCCGCTTCGGGTCCAGCAAAATGGTGTACTGCTTGATAATGCCGGCGCTCTCCAGTTTTTTGATCCGTTCGATCACAGCCGATATCGACATGTTGATCTGGCTGCCAATCGCGGAGGCATTGCAGCGTGAATTCTTCTTTAGGCAATGCAGAATTTTAAGATCCGTGTCGTCCATTTTTATCCTCCTAATCCAGTAATTTTTTTCATCGGCTCAACACATTCAAACCACATTATTTTTCCTGATTATATCAAAAAGACAAATATAGTAAATTACTTTTGGCAAAGATCGATAATTATTCGTTCAATTTTAAGAAATTAAGGAATATTTTTGGTTCGAGAAATAATATTGATGATCATACAAAAAAATTTCAAGAGACCATCATAAAGAGCATTATCAAATTCTTTACATTGCGATTTGATTCGACAAACGCATTTGTGCAATATCTCTATTTCCAACAAAAATATAACAGTTGATTATTTAATTATAATAAACAAATCAAACTTGACAAATAATAATACGGGTGTTATTATCATAAACACGAGTAAATAAACACGTGTAAATAAATGATTTCACTGTTTATTGCGCGATTTCATGCAAGCAGCATAGTAATGAAACGATCAAGGAGAGATGGCATGATTAATTTCGAAATGCAAACACCTACAAAAATTATCTTTGGAAGGGAGGTGCATAAACAGGTTGGAGAAATTGTTAAAAAGCACGGCTTCAAAAAAGTATTATTAGTATATGGTGGGCAAAGCATAAAAAAAACCGGATTGTATGACGAAATAGTGGACTCCTTACATACGAACGGCATCCGGTTTGTTGAAAAAGGCGGTGTACAGGCCAATCCGACGCTGAGCTTCTGTCGTGAAATCATTGAATTTGCTCGTCCGCAAAATGTTGATTTTATTCTAGCTGTCGGCGGCGGCAGTGTCATCGACACAGGAAAAATGGTGGCGCACTCTATAGCCTCCGGTCTGGACCCCTGGGCGATACTGTACGAAGGAGCAGTTGTAACCGACAGCTTGCCGGTGGGCTGTGTGCCGACGATTGCCGCGGCCGGAAGCGAAAGCAGTGAAAACGCGGTTCTTACAAATGAGGAGCTTGGCTTTAAGGCCGGCTGTACAACCCCCTTCAACCGCCCGATATTTTCCATTTTAAACCCTGAGCTTGCCTTTACCGTTCCGCCGTATCAAATCGCCTGCGGCATTGTGGATATTATGATGCACACGATGGAGCGGTATATCGCATTAAACGGCGGCGACAATGACTTAACGGACCGCATGGCCGAAGGATTGTTAAAAGCTGTGATTCGCGCAGGCCGCAGGGCTATGGATAATCCATGCGATTATGACGCACAGGCAACATTACTGCTCGCGGCCGGCTGGTCGCATAACGGTATGATGAACGCGGGCCGTTCCCATACCATGGCGGCTCATACGATAGAGCACGGGCTGAGCGGCTTGCACAGCAGTATTGCTCATGGTGCCGGGCTTGCCATCGTCTGGCCGGCATATCTAAAATATATTTACCGCTATGATATGCCACGTTTCGTCCAATACGCCGTGCGCATCTGGAATTGCGAAGAGGATTTTGCAAATCCTGAACGAACCATTCTCGAAGGTATAAAGGCGACCGAAACCTATTTTGCCTCATTGAACATGCCCTTGCGTTTAAGTGATGTCAGAATTACGGAAAAGGACATTGATGCATTGACAGAAAAGTGCACCAACTATGGGAAACGCACGCTTGATACTCTTATATCACTGGGGAAAAATGAAATTGCCGATATTTACAGGCTTTGCCTGTAAGTCGATTTTGGAGGGGCATATGGAAAAAAAAATCTATGAAGCCTGCCGGACTTTGCTGAATGTCTGCGCGAAGTGCGAAAAAGACGAAAAAATCCTGATTGTTACCGATCCTGACAGCCTGCACATCGCCCAAGCACTTTGGGATGCCGCAGAGGATTATCCTAACAGAAGCTTGATCATGATGCCCACGCAGACAATGCATGGACAGGAGCCCACCGACCTGGTCGCGGCCGCCATGATGGAAGCGGACGTGATCTTCCGTCCTACGAAGTTCTCCCTCTCCTGTACGGAGGCAAAGCGCAAGGCATGTGACAAAGGCTCCAGAGATCTGAATTGTTCGGATTATGACCTTCGCATGCTGGAAAACGGCGGCCTTTATGCAGACTTTGAGGCCATGGGACCTGTTATGGATCAGGTTGCGGCTCTTATGGAAGGGAACGATGTGCTGATAACCGCCCCGTCGGGTACGCATATCGAAGCAAGCATCACAGGCAGAAAATGTCTTCCACAGTATGGGCGAAGCATCGTTGCCGGCCAGTCGTCTTCTCCCCCGGATATAGAGTGCGCGATTGGCGCAAACGGTGGCACGATGAATGGCGTCGTCTATATTGACGGCAGCATACCACACCCGCTTTTGGGGCTGATTCACGAGCCTATCCGCCTGGATATTGAAAAAAGCAGCGTGGTCAGTATCATCGGCGGCGCGCAGGCCGAGATGCTCAAAAATATACTGGACGATTACCATGATCCGAAGGTATATCATGTGGGAGAGATTGGAATCGGAATGAACCCCGCCTGCAAGCTGACAGGCAGAATGCTGGAGGATGAAGGCTGCTATGGAACGGTTCATCTCGGTCTTGGTGATGACCGTGGCTTCGCCGGATCAAACTCATGCCCTCTGCATCTGGATCTTGTGTTCAAAGCGCCTACGCTCTCCATCGATGGAAAAATTTTGATGGACAGCGGAGAATTAACTGTTCGGTAAGGAATTGGAAAAAGAACGACTTGGAGGAAACTACATTATGAATCCTAACGATTACCCGCAGGGCCTGTTGTTTTCGGATGAAATGCAGCAAATGGTTAGGGACTGTTTTCATAACACTGACAGTGACAGCTTTGGTAAAAGAGTGTTTTTTGAGAATTCCGGAGGCTCTTTGCGTTTAAAATCCTGCATTCAGGCGGTTCAAGACATAGATACGCATCCGGATTGTCCCGGTCGTCACCAGCAACAGGCAGATGTACTGGACGCGGTTGTGAAAAAAGGATACAGCGACATTCGCATCATATTTAACACGCAGAAGGGCTCTATTGCGACCTGTCTTTCAGCGTCCCAGGTCATGTTCAACATAGTCGGTGCCATTGCCGAAAACGTACCCGGCTCCAATATGGTCGTTTCGGTTCTGGAACACCCTTCTGCATTTGATTCCGTACAATATTACGCCGAAAAGATGGGGCTGGAGCTTCGGGTTCTGCAGAGCAATCCGTTGACCGGCGGCATTGATGCGGAAGAGATCAAGCGTAAAGTGGATAAAGACACTGTGCTTTTAAGTTGCATGTATTCCTGCAACATAACAGGTGCTGTCAACGATATTCCCTCTATGGTTGCGGAAGCCAGGGAGATTAAGCCTGATATCTACATTGTCGTGGACGCCGTACAGCATGCGCCCCATGGCCTGATAGACCTGTCCAAGCTTGAAATTGACGCGATGGATATTGCTCCATACAAGTTTTTCGCGTCCCGCGGCTCCGGAATCGGCTGGCTATCCGAACGATGCGCAAAATTACCCCACAACCGTATACTGTGCTACAGTAAAGATACTTGGGAGCTGGGAAGCACCGCTCCCCACCAGTTTGCGGGCTATTCGGCGATTGTGGATCACGTGTGCTGGATCGGGTCACAATATATACAAAGCGACGAAAGAAGAATCTTGTTTGAAGAAGGCATGCATCGCATTGAGCTTCAGGAAAGAGGCTTGCTGCACCGGGCTCTGGACGGCGCTGGTGAGCTGCCCGGCTTGCGGAGTATTAAAGGCGCAACGGTTCACTGTGACAATCCTGACTTAACAAAGCGTGACTTTATATTGCCCATAACCTTTGGCAACCTAGACGTAACATCGGCTGTAAAAGAGTATGTGAAACGCGGCGTATATGTGTTCGAGAGAAAAGCCCCGAGCCATTACTCCAAACGAATCGTAGAGTCTTTCGGCTTGGACGGCGTTATACGCGTATCGCCTATTCATTGTAATTCGCCAGAAGAAATTGATACTTTCTTAAGGGCTACCCTAGAGATCGTAAAGCTTTAAAATACGAATCTGATTCATGAGGGCATCACATATGGATAATTATCCATAAAAAATAGAATTAAGGAGATTTCATATGAAAAAATTGTTGATCTGGACTTTGGTCATCACCATGCTGCTCGGTACAGTTGGCTGCGCCGGGAATTCAGGCTCCTCAAATGGAAGCACAGCAACACCGGCCGAAGCAACACCCGCCGAAGCAGAAAAGCCCACCGACGCAAACGCCGAGATTACGCCGGAACCTGAAGTCGTTAAGATCGGTTTGTTGTTCCCTCTGACCGGCACCAATACCCAGGCTGCTACTGAAGTACAGTATATGGCGAAATTATATGAAGACGCTATAAACGGCATTGTCGACATCAATCTTCCGTTTCACGACGTGGAAGGTTTACCAAACCTGGGAGGCGCAAAGATTCAAATTGTCCTTGGCGACGCCGTCACACCGGATATCGCGATGTCTGAGGCGGAACGGCTGATCACGGAAGAAGGCGTGATCGGTATTGTCAGCACAGGCAGCGCCAATACCAAAACCATTATGGTCCCCGCCGAAAAATACGGATGTATCGTTCTGACAGAAGGAACTTCTCAAAGCCTGACCGAAGCCGAATATACGTACTGGGGCAGATCTTTCCCTGGCGACGACAGCTTCTGCAGAGATACGTTTGCCTTCATGGATTACATGCAAAAGGAGGAAGGCGCGGATATCAAGAACGTCGCACTGGTTTGCGAAGACACCGAATTCGGCGCGAATATGGCGAACACACTACGTCAATACGCCGCCGAATACAACTTCAACGTGGTTGAGGACATTTCCTACAGCGCCACGGCTTCCAACGTAACATCCGAAGTGCTTCGGTTGAAAAAGGCAGATCCCGATTGCATTATTATGAGCTCATACATCGCGGATTCGCTGCTGTTTATGTCAACATACAAAGAACAAAATTATTTTCCCAAGATGCTGATCGGTCAGCGCGGTGGCTTCTCCGCTTCAGATTTTATTACAAATTTAGGTGATGCCTCCAATTACTGTTTATCTACCGCACGTTGGAATCCAGATGTTTCAGGCGAATTAGGCCTTGAATTGGCGGCTTTGTTTAAGGAAAAGTATTCCGGCGGCATCGATCTGGTGGGCGATGTGCTTACTGACTCCTGGAATATCTATATGCTCGCCATCATAGCCAACCAAGCCGGGTCCACTGACCCCGATGCCATGCGTGCGGCGATGAGCGAAGGGATTTATGTTGATCCCGCACAGGATCCTACCGGTTCCCTTGGCTATAAGTACGCTGAAAATGGGCAGAATGAGGAGACTTCAGCAATTGTGATCCAGATGATGGATAAAGCAAGGCATACAGTTTATCCGGCTGCCGTTGCTTCAACAGAATGCGTCTACCCCGCTCCGAATTGGGACGCGCGATAGAGCGCGCTTAGTATTTCTGAAAAAATGCGCAAAAGGAGCGAAACTATATGCTTATACAGGTATTGTTTGAAGGATTGGTTATGGGAACAATATATGCTTTAATCGCGATGGGCATCGCCTTGGTTTGGGGCGTTACAAACATCCTAAGCTTCTCTCAAGGCGAGTTCATGATGCTTTCCATGTATCTTGCATTCTATTTTAATACATTGTTTGGTTTGGACCCGGTGGCTTCCATTCCATTAGTGATGGCAATCATGTTCCTGTTTGGCGCAATTGTCTATAAAACGCTAATCAGCCGCGCTTTGAAAGGGCCGAAGCTTTCACAGCGTTTAATCACCTTCGCCTTGGGCATGGTGATCACCAACGGCATGCTGATGACGGTAGGCGGCCAATACAGAAGCATACCGAATCTGATGTTTCAAGGAAGCATCGATTTAGGCTTTTTGATGGTGAGCCGGCAAAAACTGGTGCCTCTGGCGGTGTCGCTGATCGTAACAGGCTTGTTGTTTCTATTTATGGATAAAACAAAGGTCGGAAAATCGATCCGTGCCACGGCGCAAGACAAGGAAGCCGCCGGGCTTATGGGAATCAATACTGAAAACGCCTATATGCTTGCCTTTGGCATATCAACCGCAATCGCCGGCGCCGCCGGATGCTCTCTGACTTATTATTATTACATCTATCCCGCTGTAGGCGCGCCGTTTTTGATATTCGGCTTTATTGCGGTCTGCCTCGGAGGCTTCGGGAATATCGCCGGCGCGTTTCTAGGCGGCCTGATTATGGGCATGGTTGATTTGTTCACAGGCTCATATCTGAGCACTACATACAAATACCTGGCTGTCTGCGTCATATTTATGCTGACCGTATCATTTAAGCCCAAAGGGTTGTTCGGGAGGTGACGGGGTGAAATTGAGAGCTTCATACAACAGGCACAGAGAGTTCTTGACAACCTTTATGATAGTTATGGCGGTTCTGATCATTGTACCAATGTTTATCATGCGGGAATTTGCTATGAATGTATTAATTCTGTGTACAATCTGGTCCATAATGGGAATCGGCTGGAATATCATAGGAGGATACGCCGGACAGATATCCAATGGGCATGCCCTATTCTACGCCATTGGCGCGTATGTGGGAGCGATGACCATGAAATGGTTCCAGATGACCCCCTGGATTTCCATGTGGATCGGCGTGCTGCTCAGCATGGTGATCGCATTCGTCATTGGAACGCCGCTGCTTCGGCTGAGGGATCATTATTTCGCGATTTCCACGATGGCGCTGGTGGAATGCACGAGAATCATATTCTTGAATTGGAAACTGATTGGCGCCGCAACCGGTGTGAGCTTCTTTTATAAAAAACTTCCGACATGGTATTCCTGGCAGTTTGCGAACAAGCATCCTTTCTATTATATCAGCCTGGGATTCATGGCGCTTTGCATTATTTTGACAAAAGCGATTGAAAGCTCCAAATTCGGATACTATTGCAGGGCGATAAAGGCGAATCAGGAATCAGCGGAAAGTTCAGGAATAGACGCCGCAAAATACAAGAGGCGCGCTTATATGATCAGCGCCGCTGTCGTCAGCGTAGGCGGCGCGCTGCACGCGCAATACTTACAGTATATTGATCCTGCTGTTTTATTGCCCCTAAGTAATTCCATGCTGATCGTATTGGTATGCGTCATGGGTGGCGTTGGAACGGTATGGGGGCCTGTACTGGGCGCTTTCCTAATGATTACCATTAACGAATACGCCCGGTCGTTTTTCGTACAGTTCAGCGGCTTGAATCTGGTGATATACGGCATTCTTGTCATTTTCATCGTATTGTTCCTGCCCAAGGGCCTGATCTCGCTGGTGAAAAAGGATACGCTTATAAATATTAGTAGGAAGCTTATGAAGAAGCTTCGGGCGACAAGTTGATAAGGAGGCAGCGGTGGGCGCATTACTTGAAGTCAGAAATGCAACGAAATATTTTGGCGGCCTGAAGGCGAATGAAGATATTTCCTTTGAGGCGGAGGCCGGTTCGATCGTTGGTATCGTAGGCCCCAATGGCGCAGGCAAAACAACCCTTTTTAATTCTATAAGCCGTACGCATCCGCTCACCTCGGGCCAGATTATTTTCAACGGAGAGGACGTTACTAAGCGAAAGCCGTTTGAGGTATGCAAGCTTGGCATGGGCAGGACATATCAGATACCGCAAGCCATGGAAGACATGACAACGCTGGAAAACATTATGGTTGGCGCACTGTGTCACAGGAGCAGCGTGAAGGCCGCGGAGGAGCGCGCGAAAGAAATATCGGAATTTTGCGATTTGAGCGAGTTCAATAATGCTACGGCGAGCAGCCTGAACGTGATGCAAAAAAAACGTCTGGAAATTGCGCGGGCGCTGGCGGGGGATCCTAAGCTTTTATTGCTGGATGAGACAATGGCCGGCCTCAACGGCATTGAGCGGACAAATGCAATCAACCTGATTCGAAAGATCAATGCAAACGGGATTACAATCCTCATGATTGAGCATGTGATGAAGGTTGTTATGTCGGTATCCGAAAAGGTAGTCGTAATCGTTTCCGGCCGAAAGCTCATGGAAGGAAACCCAAACGAAGTCACAAGCAATCCCGAAGTCATTAACGCTTACCTGGGAGGTGGCCACAATGCTGGTTGTCAATGATCTGGTTGCGGGCTATTCGGAAATTCCAGCGATACACGGTATATCCTTCAAAGTCGACAAAGGGCAGATGGTCGCGCTGCTCGGTTCCAATGGCGCGGGGAAGACAACTGCCCTACGGGCCATTACAGGTACATTAAAGACTGTTTCCGGCGAGATACAGTTTAAGGGAAGCAGCATTGCCAACATGCCCGTCCACAAAATCGTTAAGCTTGGAATAGGGATGGTTCCCGAAGGAAGGCATCTTTTCCCTAAAATGTCTATCTACGACAATCTTATGATGGGCGCCTATACAATCAAAGACAAGGCGTTGATACAGCGCCAGCTGAAGGAAGTTTACGATATATTCCCAATCCTTAAGGAGCGCAGGAACCAGTTGGCCGGCACCATGTCGGGGGGCGAGCAACAGATGGTGGCGATTGGCCGCGCGTTGATGTGCAACCCTGAGCTGTTGATCCTGGACGAACCATCGTTGGGCATCATGCCCAAGCTGGTGGATCAGATATTTGAGTTTATTAAAAGGATCAATCAGGCAGGCGTTACGTTAATCATTGTCGAACAAAATGCCGACAAGACCCTTGCTATAGCGGACTACGCATATGTAGTGTCCAACGGTTTGACCGTTATAGAGGGGACGAGTGAAGAACTGCTCAAAAATGATCAGGTGCAGAAAATATACCTGGGCATTGATTGAAAAGTATAGACCAAGGAGGAAGATGAACTATATGGCTGGGCAAAAAGTTATACCTTCCGCACATTTACTCGAACTTTTCATGCCACACCGAACAGATGAAAAGCGGATGCTGAACGTAGCGCAAAAAACGGCGGAGCTTGGGTTTTATCGGGGCTTGGAATTAAACATCTTTTTTGATCGTTATAACAGTATGTACATTCGTGATTTTCTGCAAGGAAACAACATACGGGGCGCAACATTCGCCACCCCGTACTTAAAAGAAAGGGCTCTGAGTCTTTGCAGCGCTGACGGAGACATAAGGAAAAAATCTGTCAATTTCACAATCGAATTAATGCAAAAAGCGGCTGAAAACGGTTACAAATCCTTTGGTGTAGTCAGCGGAGACGACCCGGGCGACGCAAAACGAAAGGAAGCCCTTAAAGTACTTGCCGATTCTCTTGGTCAGCTGGCGGAACGCTGCAAAGCCCTTGAAATGAATCTCACCTTGGAGCCTTTGGACCGTTATGCTTACAAAAAGCAACTGATCGGTCCCATGAAGGAAACGACCATGTGGTTTGAGGCCGTGCATGAGGCGCATCCGAATACTTATATACACTGGGACAGCGCCCACGAGGCCCTCTCCCAAATTGATTTGATGCTGTCATTAGAGTATGTCCGGCCTTACCTAGCGCAGCTTCACTTATGCAATGCCATATTGGATACGGCTCACCCCTGTTATGGGGATTTACATATGGATGTGGGTGTCGCGCCGGATTTCCGTACGGATGGGTTCCTTTCACCGCAAGTCGGCGCTCAGATTCTGCGGAAGGTTGCTTCTTTTGATAAAGCGGCCGGTGTGGAAGAAACTTATGTTTCTGTAGAGGTGCTGGGACATCCGGGGGATGATTTATGGCTTAAAGAGAAAAACTCCAGGGAATTCCTGCAGTCCTGCTTTAAGCTTGCCGATTTGGAAATATGATCCTTACTATAAACGGAGATTCAAAGCAATTGAAGGAGAAAGCATGAGAATAACAAAAGAAAAGCTGGCTGACCTATATATGGGTTATTGCATCGCCTCGCTTACGATGGACGGACGGGACTACTGTATCGCAGCGTCGGAGGCTCGGGATGGTAAGGTAGTTTTGATTGATTGCGAGTCGAAAGCGCTAAGGTATATCGAAGGCTTACAGGGAGGCGTTATGAGCATTATACCGATTGAAGAGGAGTGCGGCGTATTTATTGCCATACAAAAGTTTTATCCGGTATTTGCCTCTGAAGAAGCGCAGATTGTCAAGGTAAGGCTGCGGGACTGGGAAGACAGTGAGGCGGGTGTCGTCAAGGCTGACGTCAAGGTGCTTTGGGAGCTTCCGTTCGTACACCGCATCGCTTTGGCCGGTACGTGTGAAGACCGGAGGATTTTGGCCGCCACCCTTTGCCGCTTCAAGAAGTTTACACAGGATTGGTCTACGGCCGGTTCGCTTTACTTGCTGGATTTTAAGAATGCCCAAGGAGAAAATGCTGAAAAGAAGGTCTTGGTGGAAGAAATATTTAAAAATCACGGCATGTATCAATATACGCGGGATACAGGGCATTTCTTATACGTTAGCGGAGAAAAGGGAGTATTTGAGGTCTGCCAGGAAACCTGGGATGTTCGGCATATACTTGATATGCCGGTCAGCGATCTTTGTCTGTTTGACATGGACTTCGACGGTGAAGCGGAAATGATCGCAATCTCCCCTTTTCATGGAGATGAGCTTGTCTTGCTTGATAAGAGCGGGAACACATGGGCGCGTATGCTTACGGAAAAAATATCATTTGGCCATGCCGTTTGGTGCGGGACTATAGGAAGCCGTGTATACATAATCGCGTGCAGCCGAGGCGACGGCCGGGAAATCCTATTATATGAGATAAAAAGGAATCTGTCGGGAACAGTATATTTGGAATCGGTAATTCTTGATTCAAATGTAGGTGCAACGAACATAATGATTCGGATAGAAAATGAGACTACCGTTCTGTATGCTGTGAACCAAGGGGTCGGAGAAGTCGCCAGATATGTTTTAATTCCGGATTGAGATTATGTTTATCGCTTAAGCGGGGCGCCTTGACAATATCCGACACGATTGATAATATGGAAAATATTTCAGTCGTCCTGTATGCCTTTATAAATCATTTATTTTATGAAAAGAGATGTTTATGGTAACCAGAAATGATGTTGCGAAGCTTGCCAAAGTATCGCCCGCTGTGGTTTCTTATGTGCTGAACGCTTCAAACTATGTCAGCAAGGAGAAACGGGACGCAGTGCTGGCAGCGGTTGAAGAACTGCATTATATTCCAAACCAGACCGCCAAGTACCTGAAGCTGAAAAAAACACAGCAAATAGCGGTGCTTTGCGGCTCTCAGCTGAACGATATGTTTAATGACCTGCTACTTAACATGGAAAGCATGGCATATGAAAAGGGTTACCTTTTATCCAAGATTACCGTTATCATAGATGAAAACAACTACGCAAAACAGGAATTCATAGACGCGATGATCAGCAGACGATTTGACGCGATTTTTGTGGCTAACAGCTCGCTGACGGAGAAGCAGATCAACCAACTGATTTCCCATGGCATTGAGGTGCTTTTATATGTTACCCGTGATTATTCCGGTTTGGATGATCGTGTGGGCTGTATTATTCCAGACTATAGAAACGGTGTGAAAAATCTGGTAGAGATACTGATTGACGCAGGACACCGGCGCATAGCTTTTGTTCCGAATCTGCACTACCCGAGTGTCTGGAGAAATTCTAACCATCGCTTTGACGGTTATTTACAAGCTCTGTCCGCGCACGGGCTGACGGCCGATCCACAATATATCGTTACAACAAATAATACGGTGGAAGAGACTTTGCTGCTTGTAGACAGGATGTTCGATAAAAACTATGTGGCACAGCCGCCAACTGCGATCTGTACCGATGAATCCCTGCTTGCAGGGAAGATTATGAATCACCTTAAACAAAAAGGATATCACATTCCCCATGATATTTCCGTCGTAGCTTCAAGCGATTCAACTTTAGCAAGCATGACGAGTCCGGAGATCACCACCTGCGGGTTCGCTCCGCTCAGCTTTGCTTCGGAAGCAATCGATATGTTATTGAAATTATTGGAGGGAGAAACAGTAGATACGCGTTTGGTGGAATTGTCGCTCTTTAAAAGGAAAAGCATTGCAAAATGCAGCCAAGAGTAGTATCCTGTTAACATACATATAAGAATTTCCTCAGTTATTTGCAAAACGCGAGCCAGCCGGGCCCGCGTTTATTTTGGTGCGCCCGAAGGCAAAGCCGGGGCTTGTGATTTCAATATGTAATCCCCTAACCCGACAGGGGATTGCGGGACAAGCCCGCAATGACGGGGGGTATGGCTACCGTACAGGTCGAAAAAATTTGCTATCTTGCGTAGAATTTCATTCCTAAGTGCCTAACCTATATTAATTCGAAAAACCACAGCAATCAGACTTTATTTCTGACTGCTGTGGTTTTTCTTAATCGATTATTTATAAATACTAACTGTTCTGTCTTTATCGTCCCACACAACATTTGCGCCGAGCTCCTGCGCAATATAGCGTATAGGCACAAATGTGCGGTTATCCATTATTTCAGAAGTTCCCATTCCATTCGGAAGAGGCTCGCCAATTACAACGCTTACAGACTTTCCGCCGCTTGTCACCGAGACGGTTTTAGTTGCCTCGTCCCAGCCCACCTCGGCATCAAGCGCTTCAGCAATCGTGCGCAACGGAAGCATTATCCTGTTTTCGCGGATAAACGGAGCGACATCGTTGGTTTTAGCGCTTCTGTTTACGTTGTACTCGCTGTTTCCTATTTTAAACTTAATACTGATTAGGCTGTCGGAAACAACAATGCCGTAATCACCCGAATATGGCGTGTGGAACACAAACGTCTTTCCATCCTTGCTTACTTCACCGCCAAGCTGTTTGTACGTTCCGTCTGTCGGGTCGTAGTAAACGCCTGTGAGCGAGCTTAACTGGTTTTCCGTCAAATTCTTTTCGGAAATATCAATAGACACTATAAAAAGCTGATCGGCGCTGCTTACAGTCTGTCCATTATGTGTAAGACCGATTGTATATACGGTCTTGGAAAGCTCGCTGTTTACCGAAGCCATCCTCTCAAGCGCTTCTACAGTTTTTTCGCTTAACGTCTTTTCATTCTCCGTAACAGTAATATTAAGCTTGGAATTATCGTTTACGCCGAGGCTGTTAACTGCCTGATGGTTGATTGCGGCCTGAATACTTCTTTTCACGATTTCAATTTCCTTGCCGCTTCCTGCCGCAGATAACAGATCCTTGCCCGATAAACTTACGTTATTTGCCGTATCATCAAGGGAGATAACCGGCGTTTCGTCTTTCGCGAGAGCCTCCTGTATTGCGTTTGATATTTCGGATATTCCGGCGACTTCCGCCTTCGAACCGGACGCAGCGCTGTTATTTGCCACATACCTGCCGCTGCCAAGTCTTGCGCCTTTACTGCCACTGCCTCTACCTGTGTTGGTGCCAGTGTCGCTGTCAGTGCCGGTGCCGCTTCCAGTGCTGCTACCGCTGTCGGTGCCGGTGCTACTGCCAGTGCCGCTGCCACTGCCGCTGTCGGTGCCGCTGCCGCTGCCGCTGGGTTCTTCTTCCGCAACAAACTCGCCGCCTGACATGCGTATTGAATACTCTTCCTCAACCCTGTTTTCGCCGACTAAGTGGACAACCTTAAGAGTCAGGCCGTCTGTAACAGTGTAGCTGCCGCCTGCAACCTCCCCGCGCTTTAAGCTTGCGGCAACGCCGTTCGCATCGTGCAGTTCCAGTCCGAAATCCTGAGTACGATGCTCAAAGCTATTCAGAAAATCGCCGGCCAAAGCTCCTGCCGGAACATCGGAAATAATCCTTGCGCTATAGTCTATCGTATATTCCTCCGAGGATATTTCCCCCGTGAAAACTAAATCGTACAGCACATAGTAATCGCTTTCGTCCACAATTGACTTAACCTTAGCCTTCATACCGCCGTTGATTATCGCATCGTCGCCTGCCTCGATGCCTTGAGAGTCAATAACGGATAAGAAACCGTTGCCGTCAACATGCAGCTTTTCCTTAAGCTCGGCGACAGTGTCGCTGTAACCCGCGTGAATCGTTTTAACCTCTTCGTTAACCATAAGCTCAGACGATTCAAGCCTCCATCCGAAAACGTCAAAAATATACATAGTGGCCGCGCTAAAGCTGTTGCCATCAAACTTTCCGGTTACGTCCAACAGTATATATCTTGCTTTGTAACCCGCGTTCTGCTCCGCATCGTGTGATATTTCGCCCTTTTCCGTGTTGGCGCTTCTGTCTATCACCTTCGCGAAGCTGCCCGGGTTGCTGTTGCTTACCCAATCATCCGTCTCGCTTACCCAAACATTGTATAAATAGCCCCTTGACGCACCAACTTCAGCGTTCACCCATTTAAGGAAGTAGTTTGAGATGTTATAGGATTTTCCAAGGTCTATCATAAGCCATTGAGGATAATCGCTGCCGCTGCTGCTGGCCGACCATCTTGTGGTTGAATCGCCGTCAACGACGCTGACTGCCCCATAACCATTCTGTTCCTTGCTGGCCGTGACATCTTTAAATCTTGAAACAGGGGCTTTGAGGTCAACGAGCTTTGTATACGTCCACTCGCAGTAATCGGTATAGGTTTTTCCGTCTTTTACGCCGCTTACCTCAACCCTGTTAACTCCTTCGTCAAGCAAGACGTCTTTCCATTTAAACACGCCGTACATATAATCAAGCTCAGCCTCTTTGGCCGTTATTGTTCCCATGTCCACACCGTTTAATGTCAGAGTCACCTCCTCCATATTAGAATAGATTTTAACAAGGGTAGTCTGTTCCTTCTCAGGGAAGCCCTCTCTGTCTGTATAGCGTTTACTGGAGATGTAAAGTGTCGGTGAATCGGACCATACCGATCTGTAAAAATAGTAAGGATCTTTTTTGACGTTTCTGTCATATGTCATAAGTCCCTTATCATTTACGCCCCAGTACATTCCGCCTTCTACCTTTTGGATTGAGGCGAAGTCAAACATATTCCAAATATACGTCCCCCACATCCAATCCCAGCTTGAGATTTCCTTCCAGTAATTTTCGTGGGCAAGGTTTCCGAAATCCTGCGGATGAATAGTACCGCTTACTCCTCCGGGAACATTTTTTAAAGCATCGGGGTTTGTTGTTTCCAAATTCGTGTAATTAAACGGGTTCATCCCCGCGCCGTATTCACCCATGCCTATTTTTCCGTTTACCGGAAACGACAGTCCTGACGACGGGTCGGTCATTGTCGTATTCGCGTCCGCCCACGCCTTCGCGCCTTCCATATAAGCTCCAAAGCTGTAAATGTTGGAATCGTACCATCCGAAATATTTATTCCAAGTTGTTAAATCCGCCCACCAGCTTAAATACTTTTCTTTGGTCTGCGCCGTGGCAAGAGTCACAAGGCGCGTGGGATCTTCTTGCTTGTACAGCTTGTATGTTGCGTCAAGAAGCGGAATGGGATTCGGCCTTGTTCCTGATTCCGGCCACTGTTCATTGTGAAGCCCCCAAAGCAATATTGAAACATCGTTGTAATTCTGCCTTACAAGCTCTTTAAGCTGAGTTTCAACGTTACTCTCGAACAACTCTGTAGTTCTGGTACCGTTTACAAGCGGTATTTCGGCCCAAGCCACTATTCCCATCTCGCCGAGAAGATCATAAGTATGCCTGTCGTGCTGGTAATGCGCAACCCTTACCGTGTTGGCGCCTATATCCATTATATATGACGCGTCTATGTCCATTTCCTTCCGCGTGACCGCGGGGCCCATGTCCATTACGTCCTGATGCTTGTTTACGCCCGCAAGCCTGTAAGATTTGCCGTTTAAGAAAAAGCCTGTGTCCTTATCCACGTTGTAGAACCTGAATCCGGTTCTTTCCCTGACGACGTCGGCAAGCCTGCCCTCTTCGCTATCTTCGCGAACCTCAACCGTCACTATATACTGATACGGGTCTTTAAGTCCGTCCCAAAGGCGCGGGCTTGTAATAGAGGCGGTATTTTTAAATTCGTATGAGCTTCCGGCGGTAATCGTTTCGGTTGCGTCCATTGTTGCCACAACAGCGCTGCCGTCCCTCTCATACACAGTAGCCTTTATATAAGCCGTTTTATCATCGGAGCCTGAGTTTACTATTTTGGATTTTACCTCAAGAGCTGCCGAAGCCGCGCTTACATCCGTCGGGGTGAGATACACGCCCGGCGACGCAAAATCATCCATGTCAATATGGAGCGGGTCTACCGCGATAATTTCAACATCTCTGTAAAGTCCGCCTTGAATATTAAAGTCGCCTGAAACCGGCATTATTCCGAGGTTAACGTTATTAACCCGCACCAGGATTACGTTATCCTCATCCAAATTCACTTTGTCGGTTATATCAAAGCCGAACTTGGAATAACCGCCGTAATGCTCGCCGATCTCCGCGCCGTTCAAATACACTTTGGCATACATGTTTGCCGCGCCGAACTGGATATATATCCTCTTTCCCGAGTATTCCGAGCTGTCAAGGTTAAGAATTTTTCTATAATAACCGTTGCCCCTTCGGTATTTTATTAAGCCGCTGGGCTTTTCAGGATAATCCTTTACCATCACATAGCCTTCCGTCGCATTCCAGGAGTGCGGAAGGCTTACGCTTTCCCATGCTTCCGGGACAGTATACGCTGTTGAGGAAACATCCTCCATAGCCAGCAACGTTGTATCCCCATACCAAAACTTCCAATCCGGGTTTATGTTTACAGGTCTTCTTTCGGAACCCTCGAAGGATTTTGGCAGAACCTGAACGGTAATACGCTCCGACGATAACTCGCCTGCCGCGCTTTCCGTTACCATAACGGAGGTTGTGCCTTCCGTATTCGCGGTAATCTTCAGTATATTTCCGTCAATAACTGCCGCCGACGCAATATCTTCTTCTTCGGATTCCGCCGTGATGACCGCATCCTCCGGGTTTGTAGCCACAACTATGTATCTGTCATCGCCTGGCGTTAGGAACCACAGGTCGTAAAGGTTGCCGATAAATACGCCGCCGTCCTGCGCTTCTCTCGGCTCAACCACCTTTACGCTTAATTTTCCTTTCGCTGTTATATAACCGTCAGCCGCAGCCGTGACAGTAATTACAACTTCTCCTACCGATTTGCCTATAACTGTAAGCTTGCCTGTTTCATCATTATAGCTGACCTCCGCTATTGTGTCGTTATCACTTGAAACGCTAATCTCAGCGTCTGCGGGGGTCGCTTCTACAGTAATTACCTTTTTTGCGCCAACAGAAAGCTTTGAGATATTCGCTATCTCTTTAACAGTCGCCGCTTTCCCTGTTGGCGCGGCGTCAGTTGCCGAGAAATTATAGACCTCGTACGCATTGGCGGGATTGGCTCCAGCCGCACCGAAATATACCCGTCCGATGCCGCTGTCGCCGCCGGTTGAAATATTGCCTGCCGCCCTTAACCCGAACTGCTTTGCTATCTGCTTCTCGTTGCCTTCGGAATCCGTTACGAATGCGTCATATTTTTTTGTCCCCAAATCAACTTCCAGCTTAACATGATATTTACTGTCAATTGTGTAGGTCACGGACTCCGTGTCTGTGCCTGCCGCGCCCGACCAGTTGATGGCGGTACCGTCGTTATTGCCGTTGCAGGCGTCAAGTATATTGGCAGCGGTGTTGCCGATTCCTAATATGATATGGTAATTGCCAAAGGTGCTGGTGGCGCCTATGCTTTTACCGCCGAACACAATCATTCCTTTTTTGTTAGCCTCTTTAGGCACTATATCGAACTCTATTAACGCCATGCCTTCGTTAGCTCCCACGGGAGTGTCTATGTTGATTACAGGCCATGTGGAGGTGGTTGAACTGCCTGCGGACCACCCAACCGTTACAATGAATTTTTTCTCCGAATTTATAGTACCGCCGTCCGATGCGCTAACGGTAATTTCGGCGCTGCCCGCTGCCTTGCCGGTAACTGTAAGCTTGCCGGTCTGCTCAGAGTAATTTACATCCGCTATTGTGTCATCGTCAATTGAAACGCCAATATCAAGTGTATTGGGAATTGCTGACACGTCTATTTCCTTACTGCCTCCGATGACGACATCGATAGGATCTATTTCATTCAAGTATCTGGCGCCGGCAGCGGCTCCGCCGTCGTTAATCCCCTCTGCGTACTCAACGCTGCCGGTAAGTGACAAGTCTTCTTCCATGAGAAGATCTTGCTCCGCAGGAAGCTCTTGCTCCGCAGGAAGCTCTTGCTCCACGAGAAGTTCTTCCTCCGTAAGAAGCTCTTCCTCAGTAAGCAACTCTTTCATTCCAACGTTTTCGTCATTTTGCTCCTCGGCTCCATCAGCCGATTCAACGATCCCGCTTTCCACCGGACTTTGTGCCTCAGGCGCCGCGTTTAAAACGCTAAAATCTCCCAAAACAAAAATAAGCGCAAGCATTAAGGCCATTGCCTTTTTAAATAATCTAATCTTCAATTAGCTTCAATCCTTTTCTTTCTCAGATATTGTATAAGCATTTGCTTTTAATAAGCCATAAAACCTTGCTTTTTCCGATCACTCCTTTTGTTACTATGATAAAAATTCATAGAAAATAAAATGTAGGTAGTGTCAAAAGCCTCGACGCTATTTATATGTCCGGAACATACTACACTATTGTATCATATTTCGCCTAAATGGTAAGTTACATACATTGCAATGCTTTGTTAATACCGTTAGTCTGATATCGAGCAGAGCAATGACAACAGATAGTATGAGGTAAATAGCAGAAAAATTTAACAAAACAACCGTATAAGATATAAGAAATGATCTTAAAAGATATAGAGATTAACGAATTGCCGCATTATGATACGATCAACAATCCTTTAGCAATTCCAGAACCTTGCGAAATAGAAAATCCACAACTAAGACATGCATATACTATTATGATTTCATCAGCTGATTCCTTTAGTAAAGGTATTAAACCAGGAAAAAAATGCTTATTTATCTGTTCTTATAATCTCATTTTTTTACTATATGGACGGTGATAATGCGCTAAGGCACGAAAAAAAGTCCCGGCCTAAAAAGGCAGGGACGAAAAGTGCTATATGAACGCGGATTTTACGGATTAAGCGGATAAGCGCGGATTAAAAAAACGGGCTTTGTAGTCTTTTTAGACGAAAGTCGGGTTAACGGGAATTTTTGCAGTGCACTTCATATAGTGAGAAAATGAGATTTCATGTATAACTATCCGAGTTCGGAAATAAGAAAAGCAAAAAGCATGTAATCGCCAATAAATCAGCGCAGCCTCCGGGGCTTAGATTCGATGCCTTAAATTCC
>Ga0153950_1000272_pt1 | contig 22899 bp, 18 predicted proteins | sample TSNJ034MetaG_FD_104737 | JGI IMG/M metagenome (GOLD analysis project Ga0153950, IMG submission 104737) | Attine ant fungus gardens microbial communities from New Jersey, USA - TSNJ034 MetaG | ecosystem: Host-associated > Fungi > Mycelium > Unclassified | place: USA: New Jersey, Wharton State...
GGCGGCCACGGAGATGATCCCGTCGTTGGCGCCGAGCACCCCGGCCCGCAGCCAGTTCAGTCGCTGGGCCAGCCCGCCCTGGTGTGGTTCATGACCGGAAGTGTGGATGTTCGGCATCTCGCTCATGAGGGCAGTAAAGCAGAGCTCCCGGAAATCCCCTAGCCCCTCCGGGCTCGGGTGCCTGGCTCCGCCCCGCCCCACCCTGCCCCTGCCGCTGCCATGTCTAGGCGGCGAGGGATTCAGAGGATCAGATGCTCCGCTGAAGGAGTTGGTTGCCTGCGCATGAGCCCTTTCTGTCCCTTCCTGTCGTACTCCGGGGAGGCGGTTGGAACACCCATGGAAAGGCTACGGGCAATCCGCGGTGGACGCCCCGGAACGCTCCGTTTGGGCGGGAGTGTCCGCCTACGGTAAAGTGGTCAACCGTTGGTGACGTGTCCGAGCGGCCGAAGGTGCAACACTCGAAATGTTGTTTGGTGTAACAGCCAACGTGGGTTCAAATCCCACCGTCACCGCCACGTAGCAGGGCCCCTGCTTCCCTTTGTTCACAAGGGAGGCAGGGGCCTTCGCTTTGCCCGGCATCAGCTCATTACCCACATGTCGCCCATAAACCTGCCGATTGCCGAGACTTCGCGTGATACAGCCCTTTTGCGGCGACGTTCAGGTCATCCTCCAACAACGCTGAATCATGCTTCTAGTGTCTCGAAAGCCGCATGCCCAGTGTTTTCAGCACCGCCTTCGTATTCGCCCCAGATGACGTTCCAAGGCACGCCATCGGCACCACCAACCGAAGACCCACGATCGAGTGCGGTCTTGAAAGTAGTTCTCTGCTTCATCGACCAACGTTGGCGGGCTTCCAATGCCAAAGGCCCTGAAGATCGGAATTCGGATCGTGGCTGCATCCATGCTTACAGTCCGACGCGTCCGTGGGTCACCTGGGGTCCATCGTTACCGAGCGCTCTCAGCTCAGCCTTGCAGAGATTCGATCACCATCAGCCCGCCACGGCCAAAGACGGCGGCTTCATTACTGCTATGGGCGCGTACTTTCAATGAACTCGATCAGCGCTTCGAGCCGGTGGGCCCAGAACAGCGTGAGGCCACGAGTCTGTGCGTTCTCGAGATTATGGATCTTGAACACCCCTGACAGCATGGCCGCGGGGATTACCGTGGCGGTACCAAATACCTGGATCCACACTTCAGCCTTGGCGGCCGCATCATTGTTCAACCTCTTCACACTGTTGGTAGACGAGTTTGAAACCTTGCACTCGATCGGCAGGATTCTGCCGTCCCAAAGCCTGACAATCAGGTCAGCCTTACGCCCTCCGAAGTCGCTTTCCCGGCAAAACTCCCCCATCTCGGGGAAGTGGGAGTAGTTCTGGATCGCGCGAGTCGGGACCTGCGTGAAGCCGTTCCGCATCAAGGCCTCGGCCACGGCCTCCTCTTGTTCATCTTTGGCCTCGTTACGGCGCGCGGTCTGCACTTTTTGCGTCGCGATCATCGCAGCGGTCGCTACGACGGCAATCTCACGCTCGGAGTCAGTAGGCTCTCGGTCCTCACCTATCCAGGGAAACCGAACGCGGTCGAGACCGAGCAGAGCCGTGTCGGCAACGACCTTCGCCATGCCAGGGTCGCGCTGCAACTTTCCCGGAGCAAGGCTCACACCGTCTCCTGCAAGCTCCTTCAGATCGTCCGCGCTAACCGGCGGGCCGGCAAGGTATCTCACCGCAGTGAGGACGTCTGGATCAGCAAGCAGTTCCGCGGACTGGTCGCGGAGCAGGGTGAGATCGACCGTGCCCTCGATCAAGTCCTCCATGATGCCGCGGAAGCTGTCGAATTGCTCGAGGTACTGCTCGAGCGGCTCGTGCATCCGGAGTTCACGGAACCGTTCGACGGCCTCGGCAGCATGCTCCTTTAACTGATCCTCAGTCCATCGCGGCGGCAGAACCTGAGCCAACGAAATCTCCTCCTCTAAGGGACTCCAGGCTCGGGATGGGCAATCGCTCCATCTCTTTTGGTTCGAACTTGGTGAGGCCCCCTGCGTAAGTGCGTCCCTGACCAAGGGTAACGGCCGAGCGCAGGTACGACGCGAGATTGTCGAGCGTCGACGTGTCGAGGTCCTGGCGAGGGTAAAGCCCATGGGCGATATTGATGTGGCGAGCTTCAATGTCATTACGCACAAACGCCGGCGGACGCCGTGCCATGTAAGTGGCCAACACCGGAGCGGCGTCCCGCAAGCCGACGCTCCACCACGCCTTGCGATTTGCTGCGACGTAGCCCTCCTGGACCTTCAGTTTCTTGGCGAGCCGGAGAAACCGGTCCACGAGCTTACGCTCAGCTGCGTCAAACACATCCAAATCGACCGGCAGGTCAATCACACACTTGAGTCCGCTCGCGGCGGCAAGCCGATCGCCTGCACCGAAGAGCTCACGCGCTTTGGTCACCGACGTGAACAGGACGCTTTCAGGAAGATCCACGTCGCCATCGCGGTGCACCCAAATCTTGTTTGCGCCGGTGACGGCACCCCGGTGAACGCGACAAATCTCGCCGAGCTCGGTGTACCCTTCGGGCAGCTTCGGAGTGACTCGAGTTAGCACGCTCCAGCGGTTGGCTTCCGCGAGGCGCTGCCGCGAAACGGGATGACCGAGACCAAGCCGACCGAGGTCACCAACCGCCCCCACACGGCGGACAGCGATTGCTTCAGGCTTCTCCCCAATCTTGAAGCAGGTGATCGCCCCGGTTGTAGTGGCGTCAGCGAATGGCGAGGCCTTCGGATCCAGGACGTGAAGGGACTCACCCCCTAGCCCATCGAGTAGAAGGTCACGCACTAGAGATCCATAGTTCACGTCCAACCATTCGGCGCTAGTAATGAACGCGCCATAATCACCTGGACGGCTGTGTTCGGCGGTCGCGAGGAAGAAGTGCACGTGCAACCCCGCGAGCCCGCTCGCCTTCAACCCGCGGTTCCTCGCTGTCGAGATCAACCAGGCCTTCCAGTCCGGCGAGATCTGGTGGTGTCGAACATAGGGGGGATTGCCGATGTAAAGCGTGCGACCGTCGATGTCTGGCAGGTCTAACGACCGGTAGTCCCCAAGCACTACGGAAGCGCGCTCGGATAGGCCTGCGGCGGCAATGTTAGCCCGAAGCATGAGAGTGGAAAGGGGGTCAATGTCAGCACCAATCAGTGCGGCACTGGGGAACGCACGTGCGGCCGCCAGCAAATAGCGACCCGAGCCAGCGCCAGGATCGACGATACGCACTGGTTCGCCCTGGTCCGACGCCCAGGAGACCATGGACTCGATAATCTCCGGCGGGGTGAACGTTTGCCCGAGAGGGCGGCGCTCCTGCGGAGAAAGGATCCGAGTGTAGGCGTCGCCTAGGGGGTCCAGGCCATGCCGAATCTCATAGACCACGTTTATGACCATTTCCGCAGGCACCTCGCCAGCGTGCTCGGCGACAAGTGCGCGCTCTGCGGACCCAAGATCGCCCACGGACTCCGCACCGATAGCAACGCAGAGTCGGACAAGCTCATCAAGCCCAGTTATCGAACACACGTTCGAGAGTCTTTCACATGCCACTGACATCGAGAGCTTATCCACGGAGCTTGAACACGCCGCGCTTCACTCGCTCGAAGATGCGCTCATCCTGTAACGCGCTGCGGTACGAGGAGTCGGGAGCAACCCCCACCCGGCCTTCGACTCCGGTCTTGATTTCTGCAATGGATGCTGGGCCACCACCACGACCGGCCAAGAAATCACGCATGGCATTCTTAACCTCGTTGTGGGGGCGGCGTCGCCGGACCTCGTGCTCAATCATATCTACCCCACTGTCGACGTTATAACGTCGACTCTATCATCTAAGCCGCGAACCCAGATGCCTCGCGCTACAGGGCCTCGAGCCAAGGAGCACTCGATCCGATGCGCACACATGGACCTCATTTCTCGATTCGCCCATCACCTCTGACAACCTCGGCATGAAGCTCGTTGGCAGACATCGCAAGGGAAAATTGCCGGATCTGGGACGCATTCATCCGCGTCGGCCGTTCAACCGGTGCCGGTGGGAGGTTGCATGTCTATGCCTAGCTGCAATACCGGGCGCACTTCGGCACCCCCGGAGGCTGCAGCAACTTGCACTAAGAATCGTGCTCGGAGCCAAGCAAAGATTACGCTGCCAACGACGTGCACGCGGCCAATGACAGCTTTAATGACAAGACGCGAGACTAAATGGTCACCCGTCAGGGCGGAGGTACCGAAACTGGGAGGCAGCTTCATTGCACCGAGCGACCTGCGCGCGACGATCACGCCCCTCAGCAACGTGAGGCTCGCCGAGCACGACGGGCCGGTGGAGGATATCAACCGTCGCTCGCGCCAGACCCCAAAGAACCCAGTGGATCACAGGTGGGGCAACACTCCGAGGCACGGGCCAACGACAACGCAAAACTCCCGCCGACATCTAGCCAGATCGGTATCCAAGCCGTTCATGTACTCGCCGGGCCGAGCTACGAAGGGAAAACCCGACTCCCACCCGAGCGCCCAGGACGAGTTGCCATACGGAGATATCTACGGAACACGAACGCCGGAGGACACACCTCAAGTCCAAAGTTCCTACTGACGGAAGCGCTCAACCTTCGCGGCCGTATTGTACAGAGACGCCGAATGATCGAGGGGCGATTCAGCCAGTTTCCTCGAACTGTCAGCCCGAAATGCAAGACGAGCAGCGTACCTTGCCGCGGAAGTAACCATCCCCAGCATCGTATTGTGGCCACGCTCTCTTTCGGAGTGCCCATCGGTCCAACACTAGCGCCAGGCAGATCGGGGCCCGCCTCACAGCCCCAAGGTGCGGAGCTCGAAGCTGTTCGGTGTCGAGATGGTGGCGTCGCAAGTTCCGGAGCCGTCAGGAGTACCGAGAATCGCGTGCCCGTCCCCGTCGCTGACGAGCCGGAGCGTGACCTGGCTGTCTTTCTGTGGCGCGAATCCAGTCATCTTGGGCGTGGGATAGCCGATCACAAACTCCCGGTCAGCGCCGCCGTCGTCACGCGCATGGACGAGAAGGTCCGTGTGCTCAGGGTGGGAGTTCATGCCCTTCACGAAAACTGTGATCTCCTGCCATGACATGGCCGTGGCAGCCCTCCTGGCGTTCCTGTAGGAGCGGACGCACATGACACTCACCGTCAGCAGCCCAAGGAGCGGGATTGCGGACATCAAGGCGATCAATGCCGCGTTGGATCGCACCGTCTCGTCATGGCCGACGATCAGCATGCCGGAATAATCCTTGGGGTTGTAGGCGAGAGTGACCTGTTCCTTGTATCGCGGAAGACGATCACAGGACGCTTCGTTCCTCACCGTGGCCTCATGAGGCCCGCCGTCGAGCTCGAACCGCAGAGTCACGGTGCAGATCGGGGTGCTCTTGCGGGCATTGGCCTCGGACTTGCCGACCACGGTCGCGGGAACCTGCGGGTAGTTCCCCCAGACAGGGTTGGTGGTCCACGCCAGGAGCACCGCGACCCCCGCCGTGACCACGACGAAGACGGCCGTGGAAATGATCGCAGCCCTGAGCCGGCCCTTTCGGACGGAACCCGATTCCCACACCGGAGCCTGGTCACCTGGCGCCGGACGAGAGACGATGTTCAGATTCTTGGTGAGCTTCACCGTGTCCTTCTTCGCCAGGGCATCATGGGAGAGATCTGCCGCGACGGGGTCCTGAGGTGAGTCCATCAGCCGAACGAGGGCAGGCACGCGATTTTGAAGACCGTGGCACCCTCGGTCAGTAGATGCTCGACCGGTTCGTCAGCCGCGAGGAGCTGGAATCCGGAGCCCCGGTTCCGGGACCAGGGGAATTCGGCAATGTCGACCCACTCACCACGGACCTCTGCCCGGCAGGTCCAGACGGCCAACGGCGCGGAGGCCAGCCAGGGACCGACGACAGTCTCGAGCAACCCGGACAGAACATCGCCGGACGGATGCTCCACAGTCCTCTGCAGGCCCATGGAGTCAGCCGCGTGAGCGTCCAGCCGGCTCAGATCGATTCTCATAGGCCAACTATTGCGCGGGTCGCGCACCCTGCCAAAGTGACACGGCTGAAAGCGGACTGACAGGTACGGCTGCTCGGCCGCTGACCGCCGTCGGCCGCCCCACGAAAAACTCCCCCGGCACCAGCCCGATCACTCGGTCCGGCTCCAGGGGAGCTTCGTCAGGCGTGAGAACTCAGACCTTGGCCTTGCGGTAGCCCGCGTTCCGGGCCGCAGCCTCGGTGGAGAAACACCTCTCCGGAGCAGTCCGAGTGTAGAAACGCTGACCGGGCATGTGGTAGATCATGCTCGAACGGTTGCCCTTGATGGGAGCCCAAGCGGGGCAGTTCCACTTGCTGATAGGCGCAGTGGACGTCGGCCGCGGCGGGGCCACGACGCGCACGTACTTCTGCACGCTGGAGCTCATCTTCAGGGTGCCCGTCGACACGAGGCGCACGGACCACTTGCCCGAGACACTCGCGGTGAACGAGGTGCGGACGAAGCCCTTGGCATTGCTGTTCAGGGTGCGGACCGCCGCGTTGGGCTTGGAACCGTCCGGATCGAAGTAGACCACGGCCTTCACGGTGCCGGTGTTGACCCACTTCTTCCCGTTCAGGCGCTGTGCCTGGCCCTGGATGGTGATGGGCTTGCCGCGGGTGACCGTGGCGGGTCCGGCCGCGTAGGACGCGACGCGGGTGGCAACGGTCGGAGCCGCCTGAGCAGGCGCCGCCACGACCAGTGACGCGACGACGGCGACCAGCGCCGTCAGAGCCGCGATGACAACGCGGCCCAGAGATTTAACAGACAAGAATGTCCCCCAGTGAATCATTCCGGTACAACCGGCAATACGAGTGATGCGCTGAAATCATATCCAGCTCTCACACATCACAACAGAGGCCGGTATCCGGATGACCACATGCGACTGCCGTGGTCCGGCCGCCCGGCGGAACCGGCGCCGTGCACACGGACGACGCCGGCCCCACTCCAGGCCCCACCTCGGGCAAACCACCCCCTCACGCCGAGGTGAACAGCCCTTCCCCCACGAAGCCGTCCGGACCGCACCCCGGCGGGATGGCGAAGACCGCCGAGCCCACCGGCGTCGTCCACTGATTCAGGATGTCCAGATCGTCCAGGCGCTTCTGGATCGGCACGAACTGCCGGTCCACATCGGCCTGGAACGAGGCGAACAGCAGCCCTGAATCGGACACCCCCGGACCCCCGGGAGGCACGTCGTAGTTGAACGCCCGCCGGAAGATCCGCTGCGACGGGTCCTCCGGACGTGCGCGGCGAAGGTGGGAGAAGTCCGCGATCACCGGGAAACCCACGGGATTCAGAGCCTTGAAATCGGGCTCGTCGTGCTCGTGGACCCCGGTGAGCGGCGCGCCGTTGGACAGCTTCCGCCCCACCGACTCCTCACGCCCGGAACGGTCCAGCTCGTCCCACTTGTCGAGGTTCATGCTGATCCTCCGGAGCACCAGGGACGTCCCGTTCGCCACCCAGGCCCGGTTGACGTCATCCCCGAACACGACTCGCTCGAAGCTCTCGCTGCCGGGCGCCGGGTTGGAGGTCCCGTCCACCTGGCCGAAGAGATTCCGCATGGTCGTGCCCGGCTTCTCCGTGCCGTACGCCCGCCGGAAGCCCTGCTGGACCCACCGGAGCGTGGTGAAACTCCGGCTGTCCTTCAGCAGCATCCGCTGGGCATGAGCGACGGTGAGCGGGTCGTCGGCGCAGATCTGCAGGAGCAGATCCCCGTCGCTGTACTCTTTCGCCAGCCGGTCGATGCCGAACTTCGGCAAAGGCCGGAGCCACGAGGGCGCCCGCCCCGGCGCGGCGACCCGGAAGAGCCCGGACCCGAAGCCGAACGTGACCGTCAGATTCGCCGGACGGAACGCCAGCTCCGCCTCCGTGTCGGCGAGCGCCCCCTCCCCCTGGGTGAGTTTCGCGGCGTCGGAGGTGAGGAGCTTCAACAGCGACTTCACTCCGGCCGCCGTGCTTCCCGGCTTCAGGTCCAGCGCCACGAAGGCGCCGTGTGCCTGCGCCGCAGTGCCGATCCCGGCCTGCCGCGGGCCAAAGAAGGGCACGGTGCCGGAGCCGTTGTCGGGCGCCGCGTCTGCAGCGGTGGACGACGACGGCGCGCCGCCCAGCAGCTGCGTCCCGGCGGCTGCCAGCGCCCCCACTCCGGCGGCGGCGCCACCGAAGAGGAGGTGCCGGCGTCGTACCCCCTGGGAGGATCCCCCGGTGGCGACGGCGCCCTCGACGGGCGCCCGTCCGGGCTCCTTTCCGGGTCCGCGCGCAGCCCCGTCCTGTCCGGTCATCACTTCGCCGGAGTGGTCGCGGCCGGCGCGTGCCCGGAGTGGTCCATGCCGCCGTGGCCGGAATCCTGGCTGGAATCACCGCTCGGCGCGTAGTTCTCCTTGGCCCCGGAGAAGTCCTTGACCTGGGCGGTGAAGCTGAGGGTGCTGCCGTCACTGGCCTTGAGTTCGAAAGGGATCTCGTCACCGGCACGGTAGGCCTTGGCGAGCTTCATGAGCATGATGTGGTTCGCGCCGGGTTCGAGCTTGAGCTCACCTCCGGCGGGAATCGTGAATCCGCCCTCCTTGGCTCGCATCTGCATGCCGCCGCTGGGGCTCATGACGGTCTCGTGCAGTTCCGCCATGGGAGAGGCGGGCGTGCTCACAGACGTGATGGTGAGGTCCTTCCCGCTGCCGTTGCGGACGGTCCCGAACGCGGCCGTCATGCCGGAGGATGCCGCCTTCACCCAGGGTTCGCTGATCGAAAGGGCGGATGCAGGGCTGGCCGAGGACGCGGCCGGGGCCGGAGCGTCCCCCGAGGAGCACGCACTGAGTGCGAGAGCGGCAGCGACAGTGAGGGAGAGCAGGGAAAGGGTCTTCTTGGTGGTCATGGTGACTCCTGGTGATGGCCCGTCCGGGCAGCATGAGGCCCGGACGGGGTGAAAGTGTGAAAAAGGGTGCTCAGGCGCTGTCGTCGCGGCGCAGACGCTGAATGGCACGCACGGCGAAGTACAGGCCAAGGCCCGCGGCCGCGCCGATGCCGCCGGCGATCAGCCAGCCGGGAACGCCCGGCGCCTGTCCGGCGTCGGGCACCGTGGCGGCGTCAGCCGGCGCGGAGGAACCCGCGGCGGGCTCGGTGCCCGGTGCGAGGCCGGGCGCCGGGATGGTGCCCGCCGTGGCGTTCGCGCCCACCAGGAACGAATAGCTGCCGCTGATGGGGTGGCCGTCGCTGGAGACGACCCTCCAGCGGACCTGGTACTCCCCCTCCGGAAGGTCCGGAGCGAGGGGCTGCGCCAGGGTCTCCCGCGAGAGCACGGGGCTCCCCTGGGCCCAGTTCTTCGAGGCCGCATCGACGACGCGGATCTCGTAGCCCAGATCCATCAGCGCGGCGCTGAAGGTGACGGACACCTGAGTAGGTGCTGCCGACAGGCGTTTACCGTCGGCTGGGGTGGACGAAACCAGTTGGTCGTGCGCCGAGGCCATCGGTGCGCCCGCCAGAAGTACGGCGAAGCACAGCACCAGAGTGGCCGTCAGCGCGGAGGCACGACGTCCCGGGTTCCGCCAGGAAATTGATGGCAAGGAACTCATGACTGCTTCCTGCCCTGCGGGACACAGGGGCCCGGCAGGGCGCTGAGAAGTGTGGCGCGGACGGCGTCCGCGCGGGTCTCACGGCACCGGCGTACAGAACGGCCGGAACCGGGGTGACTAGGACAGCTCAGGAAGCAGCGGTGGGCCCCGGTGCCGCAGGACCAGCAGGGGCACGCCGAGGTTGCGCAGCGGCGTCACGCGCCGGTCCAGCGGCATGGTCAGGGAACCGGGCACGACGACGAGCGGCAGCACCCGGGGCAGGAAGGTCATGAGCCGCATCCGCAGAGCGGCCAGCAGGCTCAGGAGGGTCGCCTCGCCGTGGCGCAGCACGGCGATGGTGAAGACGGCCGCGAGCGCATGGCCCAGCCACATCATGGGAGAGGAGTGATCCATCATCGCCATGGAGGATTCTGGGGCGACGCTGCCGGGAGACGGTGCCATGGACCGGACGGCATGGCCGGCGTGACCCAGGTGAGCCATGTCCCGTGCCAGGCTTCCTGTGGTGGTGGCGGTCATCCCGGCGGGCGCCAGGCTGAACAGACCGTGGAACAGGGCCTGGCTGAACAGGACGCCGAGCGAGAGCCGCCACAGCGAGAGCACGCGGCCGGCCAGCACGGTGCAGACCAGTCCGGAGAGGGCCAGGGAGAGCAGCAGGATGGCCGGAGCCGGAACCGAACCGCCCGAAAGGACGTGAGAGAAGGCGGCGATCGACGTCGCGGCGGTGGCTGCGACCCAGCCCCGTGCGAAACGCGCTCCGCGTGCCGTCATCGCCCTTCCCTGTCCGTCCCGGAAGGGCAGACCGCCCGTCCAGCCACGATTATTCCCCATTTTCTACAGGCTGTCGAAGTATCGGCGGGACCGAGGACGCCGCACCGAACGACGACGGCGGTGGGCCGGGCAGCGTGCCCGGCCCACCGCCGTCGTCGTTCAGCTCGCCTATTCGAAGGTGAGCTTCGGCGGCGCCTGCCGGAAACCCTTGGTGCGGACGGCCAGGAAGATCACGCCCACCACCATCCAGCACACACCCACGGTGAAGGACGTGGGCGCCAGGGAGGTCCAGAGCCAGAGCGTCAGAGCGAAGCCGATGAGCGGCAGGACCAGGTGGATCAGCAGATCACGGGGAGTGCGGCCCTTGCGGTCCCAGATGAAGTACTTCACCACGGACAGGTTGACCATGGAGAAGGCGAAGAGGGCGCCGAAGCTGATCATCGTGGCCGCGATCTCCAGGGACAGAACCAGCGAGAGCAGCGAAACCACTGACACCGACACCGCCGCGAGCACGGGCGTGCCGAACCGGGGGTGCAGCTTGCCGAACGCGCGGGGCAGGAGTCCGTCCCGGCCCATGGCGTAGATGATGCGGCTGACGCTCACCTGGCTGGTCATGGCCGAGCCGATGCAGCCGGCCACGAACACGGCGATGAAGATGGCGCTCAGCACGGGGCCACCGACCTTCTCGATCAGTTCGATGCCCGCGGTGTCCAGAGAACTGAAGGCGTGCCAGTCCGGGAACACCAGGCCACCGGCCCAGGCGACGGCTATGAAGATGACGCCGCCCAGCACCGTGGTGATGACGATGGCCCGCGGGATGTTCTTCTGGGCGTCCCGGGCGTCCTCGGAGAGCGTGGAGACGGCGTCGAAGCCCAGGAAGGACAGGGCCAGCACGGCGGCACCGGCGAAGATCGGGCCCACTCCCCCGGAACCGGTCTCGAACGACGCCAGCACCGACGGCGCCGGGTTACCGGAGAGGTACGAGACGGCCAGAGCGATGAACACCACGATGATCGCCACGGCCATGGCCACGATCACGCCACTGAACTTACCCACGAACTTCACGCCCAGGGCGATGAACGCCAGCACCAGGACCACGCTCACCAAGGCGAAGACCCAGGCGGGCACGGCCGGGAACGCCGAGTTCAGGTAGAGACCCACCAGCAGGAAGTTGATCATGGGCAGGAAGAGGTAGTCGAGCATGAGCGTCCACCCGGTCACGAAGCCGACATGCCCGCCGAACGTCTGAGTCGTGTAGGAGTAGGCGCTGCCGGCCGCCGGGATCACGCCAGAGATCCGGGCGTAGCTGAGGGCCGTGAAGAACATGGTGGCCAGCGCCACCACATAGGCGGCGGCCAGGTGGCCGTCGGTGATCTGGGTGACCGTGCCGAAGGTGGTGAACACGGTCACCGGGGCCATGTAGCTCAGGCCGAACATGACCAGGGCGGAGAGGCCGAGGACCCGCCGGAGCTGGCGGGGACGGCTGGCGCCGGGAACCTGCCCGGCCTGGGCCGCGGGTTCCAGGGGAGTGGATGACATGGGGAGGTCTTTCTTTCGGGGAGACGCAGGGCAGGGTGGGAGCCGGCCCCCGCGGGTATCGTCAGGGCGCCCAGTGCGCAGCCGTGGGCTCAGCGCATCCGGGCGCAGCCCAGCGCAGCCGCCCGCTCAGCGCGCGGCGGGGAGCAGTGCGGTGTGGGTGCGTCGTCCGGCCAGCCAGGTGCCTTTCACCTGGATGTCCTGGATCTCTTCCTGGGCCACCTCCCGGGGGTCATGGGAGAGCAGCACCAGGTCGGCACTCATGCCGGGGCGCAGGGCGCCCCAGCGGTCTTCGGCGAACGCCTGGAAGGCGACACCCGAGGTGTAGGCGGCGAGGGCGGCGTCGACGTCGACGCGCTCGGTGGGCAGCCAGCCGCCCGCGGGCAGGTGGTCGGGGGTCTGGCGGGTGACCGCCGTCGCGAGTCCGGGCACCGGCTCGTGGCAGGTGACCGGCCAGTCGCTGCCGAAGGAGACGGCGACGCCGCGCTCCATCAGGCTGCCGATGGGGTACTGGCGTTCGGAGCGGGGACTGCCGAGCCGCGGGATGGTCAGCAGATTCATGACGTCGTCCTCGCGGGCCCAGAGCGGCTCGAAGTTGGCCACGACGCCCAGCTGGGCGAAGCGCGGCACGTCCTCGGGATCGATGACCTGAAGGTGGGCCAGAACCGGACGGCGGTCCCTCTCACCATTGCGGCGGGAGGTCTCCTCGATGCCGTCCAGAGCCATGCGGATGGCGCCGTCACCGATCGCATGGATGTGGGCCTGGAAACCGAGACGGTCCACAGCCGCGAGGGCGTCGTTCAGCTCATCCTGGCTCCAGTTGGGCAAGCCCTTGTCCTCCGGGGCATCCGCATAGGGGCTGAGCATGCAGGCCGTGTGGCTCTCGATGATGCCGTCGGCGAAGAATTTGATGGTGTTGGCGCTCAGGAGCTCGCTGCCCACCGCACGGACCGACTCCCGGGCAGCGACGAAGGTGTCCAGATTGTCCTGCCAGCGGCCAGGCTCAGCCAGGAAGGCCAGGTTGATGCGGGTGTTGAGCCGGTCCTGCCGAGCGGCTTCAAGGTACACGTCCAGGTGCTCCAGCGCGGCCCAGGCGTCCTGCACCCAGCTGATCCCGGACGCCGCCAGCTTCCAGGTGGCGCCTTCCAGTGCGGCGACGCGCTGGCTCAGGGAGTACCCCGGAGCGGCCCGCTCCACGAGTTCCAGGGCGCCGTACTCCTGGAGGGTCCCCAGGGGGCTGCCATCTTCGCGGCGGACGATCCGCCCGCGGTCAGGGTCCGGGGTGCCGGTCTCGATGCCCGCGGCGCGCAGAGCCGCCGAGTTGACCCAGAGCGTGTGGTAATCCCAGGCCTTGAGGACCACCGGACGGTCCGGGACCGCGGCGTCCAGCCAGGCGGCGTCGAAGAGGCCGCCTGGAGCCAGCGTGGCGTCGTAGCTGGCGCCGACGATCCACTCCTGTTCCGGGTTCTCCTCCGCGAACGCGGCGACGGCCGCGACGATCTCCTCCACCGAACCACAGGAACGGATCTGGGGTCCGAGGTCCTCCAGGCCGCCGAAGAGGGGGTGCGCGTGGCCGTCTGCGAACGCCGGGCCGAGGTAGGCGCCCTCCAGGTCCACCACATGATCCGCCTGGGCGAGCAACGCTTCGGCCTCCGCGCCGACGGCCACGATGCCGCCGTCCCGGACGGCCAGCGCCGTGCTGTCGGCGTGCTCGCGGGGGCCGGAGGCGACCACGCCACCGTGGAAGACTGTCAGGGCCATTGCAACTCCAGATATTTAATGGGATTAAATAATTGTGGATCACAGTAGTCTGTGATGTGCACAACACGCAAGAGGGGACTGTCATGATGTCAACCGCGCCACGACGGGCGGGACGGCCGAAAAGAAGCGTTCTGGACCGGGAGCTGATCGTCCGGACCGCCTTCGACGTGCTCCGGCGCACCGGCCCGGAGGATTTCACCATGGCCGCCCTGGCCGGTGAACTCGGCGTGAAAACCCCCGCGCTGTATCACCATGTGGGCAACAAGACCGAGGTCCTGAGCTCCATGCGCGAACTCATCACCTCCGGAATCGATCATTCCGGCTTCGGCGCGCTCCCCTGGCTGGACGCCACCCGGCGGTGGGCCCGGTCCTACCGCACCGCCTTCGCGGCGCACCCGCACGCGATCGCCCTGCTGGCCACCACTCCCGTCACCGGGGCCAACCCCACCCTGAGCATGTACGAAGAGGTCACCAAGGGCTTCCTCACGGAAGGATGGCCGGAGCACCTGGCCGTCAGCGCCATCGTGTCCCTGGAGAGCTTCATCCTCGGCTCGGCCCTGGACGCCGTGGCACCCGCGGACATCTTCGACACCGGCGAGTTCGCCCCGGAGGTCCCCGTTTTCACGCGGGCCCTCGCGCTCCGGGAGCAGACCCTCGGCCGGAACGACGACGGTTCCTACGCCGCCGCCGTGGCGGAGCAGGCCTTCGAGCTGGGCCTGGAGGCGCTCCTCGCCGGGCTCTCCGTCACCCTGGAACGGCTCCGCAACGAACCGGATCAAGCCCGGCCCAGCTAGTAGAATGGCCCGGATGGCACCCGCCGTCCGTCGTCGAGTCATGCCCGTTGAAGGAGGGACCGTGCCGTCATCGCACCGTGCTTCCCTCCGGAAACCCCCGGCCGCCCCACGCACCCACCGGCAGGCGCCCTTCCACCTCCTGCGGACGGGCCTGCTGAGCATCGCGACCGTCTCGCTCGCCGCGGGCGCCCACGTCCTGGCCGGCGGCACACTTCCCGCACTGCCCGTCCTGGCCGCGCTGATCGCTCTCACGCTGCTGGTCTCGGTCCTGGCGACCAAGGTGCGGCTCGGCCTTCCCGCCATGACGGCGGTCCTGGGCGCCGGTCAGTTGCTCCTCCACGAGGCTTTCGGAGCTCTCTCCGGCACCACAGGCCCCATGGCCGGCATGCCCACGGGACACCAGCACGACGACGGCGCGGCATTCGCCAGTGCTTTGCAGCACCTTTCCACCGGGCCGGGCTCCCCCGCTGCCGCGGCATCGGGCGGTCACCCCTTGCTGGCGCATGACCCCGGGATGCTCCTGGCCCATGCGGCCGCCACTCTGCTGACGGCCCTCATGCTGGCCCGCGGAGAAGCTGCTCTCTGGGCCCTGGCCGCCTGGCTGATGCCACTCTTCCGCGTGGCGTCGCCCGCGGCTCTTCCCGTCCTCAGCCGGGCACCCCGGGCTCCCCGCGCGCCCGAGCCGCCCCGGCTTCCGTGGCGCACTCTGCGCCGTGACAGGCTGCGTGGCCCGCCGTGCGCCGTCGTCGTCCTTCCCTGACGACCGCCAGCATGCCATAGCCGGCATATACGCCGGAGAACACATTTTTGGCGCGCCCTCACGCGTGCCGCGAAAGGCAACCATGTCACGCATCCTCAAGTCCACCCTGTCCGCCGCCGGTGCCGCCGCCCTGCTCCTGGGAACCGCCGCCGCCGCCAGCGCCCACGTCGGCGTCACCCCGGACAAGACCGGGGCCGGCGACTACGCCCTCCTGACCTTCGGCATCCCGCACGGCTGCGACGCCCAGCCCACCACCAAGATCACCATCAACCTGCCCCAGGAACTGGACGACGCCACCCCCACCGTGAACCCGAACTGGACCATCCAGAAGGTCACGGAGAAGCTCCCGGAGCCCAAGAAGCTGGAGACCGGCAACTCGGTCACCAGCCGCACCAAGGCGATCGTCTACACCGCCAAGACGCCCCTGGACCCGCACCAGCGCGACGCCCTGGTCCTGTCCGTGAAGGTCCCCAGCACCCCGGACGCCACGCTCTACTTCCCCACGCTCCAGGAGTGCAGCACCGGGTCCACCAACTGGAACCAGATCCCCGCCGCGGGCCAGGATGAGGAATCCCTCAAGTCCCCGGCTCCGTCCTTCAAGGTCACCGCCGCCACCGCGGGTGGCGAGCACGGTGCCGCGACCCCCGAGGCGGCCGCGCCGGCCTCCTCCACCAGCGATGACGGCGCCTCCGCCGCCCGCTCCTGGGTAGGCCTGGGCGCCGGCGTCGCGGGCCTGGTGCTGGGCGGGATGGCACTGGTGCGCACCCGTCGGAACACCGGCAAGTAGCCGTCCGGGCGGCCGCCGGGCGGGCCACCGAGCCCGCCCGCCGGGCTGCTGAGTCCGCCATCCCGAGGGTGGATCGGCTATCAGATGTAGCTGATCCACCCCGGGCCGGTTGACTCGGCTTTTTTGTTTCCCCAGCTCAGCCGCGACGGGACTAGGGTGGAACTCATGAGCACACAGAGGAAGTTCCTGAACCCACGGACCCTCCCTCTGGGGGCCGCTGCCACGGTCCTCGTCCTGGGACTGGCCGCCTGCAGCACCCCGGGGAGCGACAGCAGCCCCTCACCGAGCAGCGCATCCCCCTCTCCGGCCATGACGACACCGGAACCCGGAGCCACCACCCCGTCCGGTTCACCGTCGGCCACGCCCACGCCGTCTCCGGCCACCTCCAGTGCCCCGCCCGTGGCGGCGCCTCAGCCATGTGCGTCCGGCTCGCTCGCCGCGTCCCTGGACACCACGGGAGGCGGCGCGGCAGGAAGCGTCTACGGCACACTGAACCTGAAGAACACCGGCGGCACGGCCTGCACGGTGACCGGGTTCGCCAAGGTGGAGCTGGTCCCCGGCACGGCAGCACCGGCCATCGGCGCCCCGGCGGAGCAGGACGGCACCGTGCCGGCCAGCACCGTGACCCTGGCCCCCGGGCAGGCGGCGGGCGCACAGCTGCGGTACAGCCAGGCAGGAGTGCACCCCGATTGCGTGCACGTGGCGGCTCATCAATACCGCGTCTACCCTCCGGGGTCGAGCGATCCCCTCTTCGTTCCGGTGACGGTGGACGGCTGCTCCAATGCGGCGGTGAAGCTCCTGACCGTCCAGGCCTTCAAACCGGCCGCCTGAACCGGTCCCGGGCCAGGATCCGCGGCCCGGCCTGAGCCTGTTCAGCCCTCCCTGGACGGAACGGCCCTCGCAAAGCGATATTCCTGTCAGAGCCATGCGGCAAGATGGTCACATGTCACACGAAGCGTTGAAGGACACCGCCGGGGACGCCCCTGCGGAGGTCCTGTCGCGCTTCGGCAAGGCCACCCGCCAGTGGTTCCTGGGCGCCTTCGCCGCGCCGACCCGGGTACAGGAGGAGGCCTGGGAGGCCATCTCCCAGGGCCGCCACGCACTGGTGGTGGCCCCCACCGGCTCGGGCAAGACCCTGGCCGCATTCCTCTGGGCCCTGGACCGGCTCATCCACGGCACCGGAAGCACCAATGCCGGGGGTTCACATCCCCCCGTCGCCGGCAAGGAGAGCCCCGGCGCCGGGAACGCCCCGGCTCTTGCCCCCACCCTGGACATCCCCGGTCTGCCCGGCACTTCATCCCCGGCAGCGGGCAAGGCCAAGTCGCTGACACGGGTCCTCTACATCTCCCCGCTCAAAGCGCTCGGGGTGGACGTGGAACGCAATCTCCGCGCGCCCCTCATCGGCATCACCCAGACCGCCAAAGGCCTCGGGCTCCCCACGCCCCACGTCAGCGTGGGGGTCCGCTCCGGGGACACCCCGGCCAACGAACGCCGGAAGCTCCTGAGCCACCCTCCGGACATCCTCATCACCACACCGGAATCGCTGTTCCTCATGCTGACCTCCAGCGCCCGGGAGACGCTCAAAGGCGTGGACACCGTCATCCTGGATGAGGTCCATGCCGTGGCCGGGACCAAACGCGGCGCCCATCTGGCCGTCTCCCTGGAACGCCTCGACGCTCTGCTGGACCGCCCCGCGCAGAGGATCGGCCTGTCCGCCACGGTGGAGCCACGGGAACTCGTGGCCCGGTTCCTGGGCGGCGAATCGCCCGTCACCGTGGTGGCTCCTCCGGCCTCCAAGACCTGGGAGCTCACGGTCAGCGTGCCAGTGGAGGACATGTCGGATCTGCCCGCCGCGGCCTCCGCACATGACCTCGGCCCGGCGTCCGGGCTCCAGCCACAGGCGTCCATCTGGCCCCATGTGGAGGAGAAGATCGTGGACCACGTGCTGGCCCGGCGTTCCACCATCGTCTTCGCCAACTCCCGCCGCCTCGCCGAACGCCTCACGGCCCGGCTCAACGAGATCTACGCGGAACGGCAGATCGAGGGGGCCTGGGCGGATGGCTCCGCGGAGAGCGTCCCCGGCGACGACGGCGGGACAGCGGGCGATCTCCCCCGCCCGGCAGCGGAGGCCGTGGCGGCCGCCGTCGGGCGTCTGCGGGAAGGCGGCCCGGCATCGACGGCCACCCCCGCCCACATGATGGCCCAGGCCGGGCAGACCTCCGGGGCAGAGCCCATCCTGGCGCGCGCCCACCACGGCTCCGTGTCCAAGGAGCAGCGCGCCCAGATCGAAGACGATCTGAAATCCGGCCGTCTGCGCTGCGTGGTGGCCACCTCCAGCCTGGAACTCGGCATCGACATGGGCGCCGTGGACCTGGTGATCCAGGTGGAGTCGCCTCCGTCCGTGGCCAGCGCCCTCCAACGGGTGGGCCGCGCCGGGCACCAGGTGGGCGAGATCAGCCAGGGCGTGCTGTTCCCCAAGCACCGCGCGGATCTGGTGCACACGGCTGTGACCGTGGAGCGCATGACCGCGGGGAAGATCGAACGGCTCAGCATCCCCCAGAACCCGCTGGACATCCTGGCCCAGCAGACCGTGGCGGCCACCGCCCTGGGGCCCGTGGACGTGGAGCAATGGTTCAGCGTGGTGCGACGCTCCGCACCGTTCTCCGCCCTGCCCCGCGGCGCCTTCAACGCCACCCTGGACCTCCTCGCCGGAAGGTATCCCAGCGACGAGTTCTCCGAGCTCAGACCCCGCATCATCTGGGACCGGAACGCCGGGACCATCGAGGGACGTCCCGGAGCGCAGCGCCTGGCCGTGGTGTCCGGCGGCACCATCCCGGACCGCGGCCTGTTCGGCGTCTACCTGGTGGGCGAGGAGGACTCCAAGGCCAGCAAACGCGTGGGCGAGCTGGACGAGGAGATGGTCTACGAATCCCGGGTGGGCGACGTCTTCGCCCTCGGGGCCACGAGCTGGCGGATCGAGGACATCACCTTCGACCGCGTCCTGGTCACTCCCGCGTTCGGACAGCCTGGCAAGCTCCCGTTCTGGAAAGGCGACTCCCTGGGCCGTCCCCTGGAGCTGGGGCAGGCCCTCGGAGAGTTCATCCGGGAGGTCTCCGGCGCGGACACCTCGGCCGCGGTGGCCCGCTGCGAGCGCATCGGGCTGGACCCCTTCGCCGCCGGGAACCTGGTGGCCTATCTGAGCGAACAGCAGCAGTCCACCACGGTGGTTCCCAACGACCGTGCTCTGCTGGTGGAGCGCTTCCACGACGAGCTAGGCGATTGGCGGGTGGTCCTGCACAGCCCCTTCGGCATGCCGGTGCACGCCCCCTGGGCCCTGGCCGTGGGGCGCAGGCTCCAGGAGCGGTACGGGCTGGACGGCTCGGTCATGGCCGCCGACGACGGGATCGTGCTGCGCGTCCCCCTCATGGAGGACGAGCCGCCGGGCGCGGAGCTGTTCCTCTTCGAGCCCGAGGAACTGGAACGGATCGTCACGGAGGAGGTGGGCGGCAGCGCCCTCTTCGCCGCACGATTCCGCGAGTGCGCCGCGCGTGCTCTCCTGCTGCCCCGGCAGACCCCCGGCAAGCGGCAGCCGCTCTGGCAGCAGCGTCAGAGGGCCGCCCAATTGCTGGACGTGGCCAAGAAATATCCCCAGTTCCCCATCGTCCTGGAGACGGTCCGCGAATGCCTGCAGGACGTCTACGACCTTCCGGCGCTGCAGGACGTGGCGGGCAGGATCCAGCGCCGCGAGATCCAGGTCTCCGAGACCACCACCTCTCAGCCGTCCCCCTTCGCCCGCAGCCTGCTCTTCGGCTATGTGGCCCAGTTCCTCTACGAGGGCGATTCCCCTCTGGCCGAACGCCGGGCCGCGGCCCTGTCCCTGGACTCCGGGCTGCTGAACGAACTCCTGGGCCGCGTGGAGCTGCGCGAGCTCCTGGACCCCGGGGTGGTGGAGCAGACCGGGCTGGAGCTGCAACGGCTGCTTCCGGACCGCCGTCTGCGCGGTGTCGAGGGCACGGCGGATCTGCTCCGGCTCCTGGGACCGCTCACGGTGCCGGAGATCGCCGAGCGCCTGCAGGATCCTGACGACGCCGGGGAGCACGCGCGGCAGCTCGTCGCCACGGGCCGGGCACTGCGTTTCAGCCTGCGGGGCCAGGAACATGTGGCCGCCGTGGAGGATTCCGCCCGGCTGCGCGACGGCCTCGGCGTGCCGCTTCCGATGGGTGTCCCGCTCGCCTTCCTCGAACCGGTCGCCGATCCGCTCGGCGATCTGGTGGGCCGCTACGCCCGCACGCATGGCCCCTTCACGACGGCGGAACTCGCCGCACGCCTGGGGCTCGGCACCGCGGTGGTGCTCTCCGTCCTGAAACGGCTGGCCGCGGACGGCCGGGTGGTGGAGGGCGAGTTCCGTCCGCATCCCGAGGGCGTTCCGGAGACCCAGAGCCTGGAGAGCGGCCAGGACGGAGCCACTGACGGCGGGGTCTCCGTCGGCGGGGCTCTGCCCGACCCGAGCCTCCCCGGCGGAGCGTCCCTCGGCGAGACGGCCCGTCTGGTGGGTGGCCAGGAGTGGTGTGACGCCGAAGTGCTCAGGAGGCTCCGCCGTCGTTCGCTTGCGGCGCTGCGTGCCGAAGTGGAGCCCGTGGACGCGAACGCTTTCGGCAGGTTCCTGCCCTCCTGGCAGAACGTCGGCACCTCCCGGAGCCCCGCCGCGCTCAAGGGACTGGACGGCGTCCTGACCGTGGTGGACCAGCTGGCCGGCGTGCCGATTCCCGCTTCGGCCTGGGAGAACCTGGTCTTCCCCGCCCGGATCCGCGGCTACTCCCCCACCCTCCTGGACGAGCTCATGGCTGGTGGCGAGGTGCTCTGGACCGGGACCGCGTCCCTGCCAGGGAACGACGGCTGGATCAGCCTGCACCTGGCGGAATCCGCCGCGCTGACGGTCGCCCCCGCCCTCGAATTCAGCCCCACGGCACCCCAGGAGCGCTTGCTGGAACACCTGGCCGGTGGCGGCGCGTACTTCTTCCGTCCTCTCAAGGAGAGCGCGGGTGGCCTGGATGCGGTCCTCACGGATGAGGAGATGATCGCGGAACTCTGGGGACTGGTCTGGGCCGGCCGGGTCACGGGCGACACCTTCGCCCCGGTCCGCGCCCTGCTGGCGGGTGGCGGCACGGCGCACAAGCAGGCTCCGCGGCCCTCCCGCGCCCGGCCGCTGCGCAGGTCCCGGCTCGGTTCATCCGGCGGCTTCCCGGGTGCAGGACTGGACGGCGCGGGCCTGGCAGTGGTTCCGCCCCTCGGGGCCGGGCGCTGGTCCGCCGTCATGCCACCGCCGCTGGACCCCACGGTCCGGGCCCATGCCCTGGCCGAGCTGCTGCTGGACCGTTACGGCGTCCTGACCCGCGGTTCGGTGGTCTCGGAGCAGGTGCCGGGTGGCTTCGCCCTGCTCTACCGTGTCCTGAGCAAGCTGGAGGAGACTGGCCGGACGCGCCGCGGCTACTTCATCGAGAAGCTCGGCGCAGCCCAATTCTCCGTTCCGGCCACGGTGGACCGGCTCCGGTCCTTCGCCGAGGACGGCACCATCCTGGCCCCGGCGGACCGGCCCCACACCTCCGTGACCCTGGCCGCCACCGATCCGGCCAACCCCTACGGCGCGGCCCTGCCCTGGCCCACCGTGGACGGCGCGGCCAGCGGGCACCGCCCGGGACGGAAGGCGGGAGCGCTGGCGGTCCTGGTGGACGGGCGGCTGATCCTCTATGTGGAGCGCGGCGGGAAGACACTGCTCAGTTTCACGGAGGACGAGTCGTTCCTGACGGAGGCCGCAGCTTCCCTGGTCTCCGCGGTCCGGGGTGGCGCCGTGGACCGGCTGGCCATGGAGAAGGTCAACGGCCGGGACCTCCTGGACACCCCGCTCGCGTCGGCTTTCCTCGCGGCCGGTGCCTACTCGACCCCGCGAGGGGTGAGGATCCGTGCCTGAGGGTGATTCCGTCTGGCAGGCCGCGTCCCGGCTGGACGCCTTCCTGCGTGGCAGCACCTTGCTCGCCAGCGACTTCCGGGTGCCCCGCTTCGCCACCCTGGACCTGTCCGGCTGGCGGACCGAGGAGGTCAGCTCGCGGGGCAAACACCTTCTGCACCGGCTCTCCCCGCCATCCGGGATCGACCGGGAGGGCCTGACCATCCACTCCCATCTGAAGATGGAGGGCGAGTGGCAGCTCTACGCCCCCGGGGAACGCTGGCGGAGGCCGGGTCACACCGCCCGGGCGGTCCTGACGACGGAGGCGGGCTCCGCCGTCGGCTTCTCCCTGGGCATCCTGGAGGTGCTGAAAACCTCCGCCGAACCGGGCGTGGTGGGGCATCTGGGGCCCGATCTGCTGGGTGCGGACTGGGATCCGGCGACGGCGGAAGCCAGACTGAGTGCCGACCTCGCGCGGCCGCTGGGGCTGGCACTGCTGGATCAGCGGGTGATGGCCGGGATCGGGAACATCTACCGCAATGAGCTGTGTTTCCTGGCGGGGCTCCATCCCGCCGCACCGGTGAGCGCCCTTTTCGGAGAAGCCGCGGAGGGCACGGGCTCTCCCGGACCGGCGGTCTCCACCCTGGATGTGGCGGGCCTGGTGGCGGAGGCGCACCGGCTCCTGGACCTGAACCGGAGCACCCCCGGCAGGCAGACCACGTCCCTGCCCCGTGGCGTCCGGCCCGCGGGAGGCGGGTCTTGGCCCCGGTACCACGTCTACCGGCGGACCCGGCAGCCCTGTCTGAGGTGCCGGACACCCATCCGGGAGGGAACACTGGGAGAACCGGGGACACGTACCGGCGGCCCGGCCCGGGGTTCCCAGGAACGCACCATCTACTTCTGCCCGCAGTGCCAGCCCCTTCCCGCCTGACCGAGTGACCGAGTGACC
>Ga0153950_1000273_pt1 | contig 22895 bp, 19 predicted proteins | sample TSNJ034MetaG_FD_104737 | JGI IMG/M metagenome (GOLD analysis project Ga0153950, IMG submission 104737) | Attine ant fungus gardens microbial communities from New Jersey, USA - TSNJ034 MetaG | ecosystem: Host-associated > Fungi > Mycelium > Unclassified | place: USA: New Jersey, Wharton State...
ACACAAGGAGATAGTATGGGAGAGACAAACAATTTAATGCAGCAATTTCTTTCGGACAATGAGCGATTTGCGGATTTGATCAATGTCTATGTCGGAAAGGATATGCTTAAAGCTTCTGATTTGGCTGAAAAGGATAGCCAGGCAACTGCGAGGGCAGGCAGGGACCAGAATGTAAGAACATTGGGCAAGTACCCGTGATGTTGTCCGTAAAGCGGCTATTGGTATGGACTTTGTATTAAGAGTTCCGGTTTTGCTCTGGGAAATAGCTGCGGTACAGCCTCGGAAAGTGTGACTCCATGTGCGACTCTACTAAATAAAAAATCTGAAAAAGCTTGCAATCCAATTAAGTGTGTGTTATACTACATATATAACAAATATAACATACACTTTATATTGATGATACGAAATGATTGGAGGGATTTTTTATGGATTTTAGTAAATATACACAGAAGTCATTACAGGCAGTTCAGAATTGCCAGAAGATAGCCTATGAATTTGGCAATCAAGAGATTGAACAGGAGCATTTACTCTATAGTCTTTTGTCTGTAGATGACAGCTTAATTGCAAAGCTAATTGGGAAGATGGAGATTAACTCCGAAGGGTTTATTCTTCAGGCTAGGAAGCTCGTTGAAAAAAGAGTGAAGGTTTCAGGCGGACAAGTATATGTAAGCGAATCGCTGAACAGAGTATTTACGCAGGCTGAGAATGAGGCAAAGCAGATGGATGACGAGTATATTTCTGTAGAGCACTTATTTTTAGCTTTATTAGTATGCGCCAACAAAGAATTAAAAACATTGTTTAAAAATTTTGACATAACCCGTGACAGGTTTTTGACAGCCTTAGCCAGCGTTAGAGGCAACCAAAGGGTCACCTCAGATAATCCGGAAGCCACCTATGATAGTTTGAATAAATATGGTGAGGATTTAGTTGAAAAAGCTAGGGAACAAAAGCTGGATCCGGTTATTGGCAGGGATAATGAGATCAGGAATATTATCAGAATTCTTTCGCGAAAAACCAAGAATAACCCAGTGCTTATCGGCGATCCCGGTGTTGGTAAAACAGCGGTTATTGAAGGACTTGCCCAGAGGATTGTAAGAGGCGATGTGCCCGACGGTCTTAAAGATAAGAAGATATTTTCTTTGGATATGGGAGCACTAGTTGCAGGCGCGAAATATCGCGGTGAGTTTGAAGAACGATTAAAAGCTGTTTTAGAAGAGGTTAAGCAAAGCGAAGGTGAAATTATCCTTTTTGTCGATGAGCTGCACTTAATCGTCGGTGCCGGAAAGACAGAGGGGGCTATGGACGCAGGAAATATGCTTAAGCCGATGCTGGCCAGAGGCGAGTTGCATTGTATCGGTGCCACTACCTTAGATGAATACCGCAAATACATTGAGAAGGATAAAGCGTTGGAGCGACGCTTTCAGCCGGTTATGGTTGATGAGCCCACAGTGGAAGATACGATTTCCATCCTTAGAGGACTTAAAGAGCGGTACGAGGTTTTTCATGGCGTTAAAATAACTGATGGTGCTTTAGTTTCGGCGGCTATTTTATCCAACCGATATATCACAGAACGTTTCCTGCCGGATAAAGCCATTGATTTAGTAGATGAGGCTTGTGCATTGATTAAGACGGAATTAGACTCCATGCCAACTGAGCTTGATGAGGTTTCACGTAAGATTATGCAGTTAGAGATAGAAGAAGCGGCACTGAAAAAAGAAGGCGATAGTTTAAGTAAGGATCGGCTGTCTATTATTCAAAATGAGATTGCCCATCTTAGAGATGAGTTCCAATTGCAGAAAGCAAAATGGGAAGAAGAAAAGACAGCTGTCAGCGGTGTTCAGGCAATTCGCCAGGAGCTGGAAGATTTGAACAATCAGATCGAAAAAGCTAAGCTTAACTATGATTTAAACAAGGCGGCAGAACTGCAGTATGGAAAGCTGCCACAGCTTAAAAAGAGACTTAATGAGGAAGAGGAGAGCATTCATAATCGCGAAGGTTCATTAGTGAGAGAACAGGTGACTGATGAAGAGATTGCTAAGATTGTATCCAGATGGACTGGCATTCCGGTGATGAAGCTGACTGAGAGTGAAAGGAACAAAACCTTGAATTTGGATCAAGAGCTTCATAAAAGGGTGATTGGCCAAGAGGAAGGAGTCGCGAAGGTCACCGAGGCAATTATTCGATCCAAGGCCGGCATTAAAGATGAAGGTAAACCGATTGGCTCATTTCTGTTCTTAGGACCAACTGGTGTAGGTAAAACCGAATTGGCCAAGGCCCTTGCAGAAAGCTTGTTTGATGATGAGAACAATATTATCAGGATTGATATGAGCGAATATATGGAGAAGTTCTCGGTTTCAAGATTAATCGGGGCGCCCCCAGGATATGTTGGCTATGAAGAAGGCGGGCAATTAAGTGAAGCGGTCAGAAGAAAACCTTATTCTGTCGTTCTATTTGATGAAATAGAGAAAGCACATCCGGAGGTGTTTAATGTTCTGCTGCAAGTGCTTGATGATGGAAGGATAACAGATTCACAGGGCAGAACAATTGATTTTAAGAATACGATTTTAATTATGACATCCAATATTGGTTCATCGTATTTACTGGAAGGAATCGCTGCAGATGGAAGTATTAAGCAGGAAAATGAACAAGCGGTTTTGAACGAATTAAAAGTACATTTCCGACCGGAGTTTTTAAACCGACTGGATGAAGTGATCATGTTTAAGCCGCTGACCAAGAAAAACATTGAAGGCATCATTACTATTTTGATGAATAATCTTAATAAACGGATTAGTGATCGGGAGCTAACTATTGAATTGACAGAAGCTGCGGATGAATTTATTGCTGAGAATGGCTATGACCCAGTCTATGGCGCCAGACCATTGAAGAGATATTTGCAAAAGCATGTAGAAACCTTGGTAGGCCGGATGATTTTAGGCGATCAGGTGCGGGCAGGAGATACGATCATCATTGACGTAGATTTGGATAATAACAAGCTGACCTCATATGTGAAATAAATAAAGTTAAGAAAAAGGATGGTGAAATACCATCCTTTTTTGTATAAATTTTTTTACTATGCATAAACTTTTTTGTTTTGTATGAATTTGGGTAGACTTTTCTAAAATAAATGTTATAATGTAGAATATAAATTTTTGATTGGAGGAAAAAATGAAAAAAGTACTATCTATAACTGTCGTATTGATGCTGGTGGCTGCATTACTCGGAGGCTGTGGTGGGAGCGAGCAAAAGGAACTGACTCGCGGTGTTTGGGAAGATGATACATATGTGAGCGAATATGCGAATTTAAAGGTTTCTTTACCTGAGGGTTGGACCGCAGCAACAGATGAGGAACTTGCTGAGATAATGGGAGTAGCGGCTGATATATTGACTGAGCAAGGGACTGAGATAACGCAAGAGTTACTTGAGAAAACAACGATTTATGACATGATGGCGCAGAATCTGTCAACAGGGGCTAATATATTGGTTATGTATGAAAATATGAATTTAACGGCAGGCGGTTCAAAGATGGATCTGGAAGAGTATGTGGAAGCATTGAAAACACAGATGGCAGAAGTCGACATTTACAAATCGGTTGAGTATGGAGACTTACGTGAGGAAAAAATAGGTGAGGATACTTACCAAGTAATGGAAGCTAATGTTCTGGATTATGAATTTTCTCAGTATTATTACTTGCGTAAAATAGATAAATATATGCTTGTAGTATGCATAAGTCAGCAAAGTAGTGAAGATGTTTCGGAAGTTGTGAAAATGATTGGGAATTATCAGTAAAATACCAGAGTGATTCAGATGATTCAAAACTTTGATTGTTTATTAAGGATAGGGGGTACTCCCTATCCTTTAATATTATTCGGATTTATAGTTCTTTTTGCGATGTTTAACGCATTCGGTCAGGAGGTATTCGATCTGACCATTGATTGAACGGAAGTCTTCTTCGGCCCAAGAGGCTAATTCATTCCACAAACTAGCAGATAAGCGAAGAGGAACTTGTTTTTTTGCTTTCTCTTTGTTTGGTTTTTCAGCCATAGGAAGGACCTCCTTACAGTTCTATAGCTTAGTAGATTGTTCCGCTGTTTACAATCGGCTGGGCATCTCTATTGCCACAAAGAATAACCAGCAGATTGCTGACCATCGCTGCCTTTCTTTCCTCATCAAGCTCTACAATATTGTTTTCATTAAGCTTAGTTAATGCCATATCAACCATGCTCACGGCACCTTCAACGATCTTCTGACGGGCATCAATGATGGCCGCTGCTTGTTGGCGTTGAAGCATAGCTGATGCGATTTCAGGGGCATAAGATAAATGTGTGATTCGTACTTCAATAATGTCAAGTCCAGCAACATCTACCTTATCCTGAAGCTCTGCTTTCATTATCTCGGCAACCTCCTGACTGCTGCCGCGAAGGGTCTTTTCTTCGGAATCCTCATTGACATCATATGGATAGCATCTGGCGGCATTGCGGATAACGGAGTCACATTGGATAGATAAGAACGTCTTATAGTTTTGGACGTTAAATACTGCCTTGGCAGTGTTGTCAACCTTCCAGATGACGATGGCGCCGATCTCCACGGGGTTTCCCAACTGATCATTCACCTTTTGCTTATCGTTGTTTAACGTCAAGGCCTTTAAAGAAATCTTCTTCGATAAAGAAGAAGATGATGTTCCGGTGTTTTGCTTTGCGCCTGAGGCAGCGATAGCCACACTGATTGCACTAGGTGCACCGGGGTGGGTTGTCGTACAAAAAGGATTGACCCAATAAAAACCTTCCTTGCGAATTGTTCCATAATATTTTCCAAAAAGGGTTAATACCGCAGCTTCCAAAGGGTTAATGATCTTTAATCCAAATAAGCAAATAAAGGCTGCGATACATATCAAAATACTTATGATGAGCAAAGTGACACCAAAGCCCATTGAGTCATTGTACATTAATATGCCTCCAAATACTATTCCTGTGATTGATAACAATTCCAATGCAAGGAGAACAAAGAGAGCCGGATAGCCATTGGCTGGTTTCAAGACTTTTTCTTCTGATAATGCTTTGTTGACTAATTCTTTTTCCATAATGAATATCTCCTTCTTAATATAAATATATAAAATGAAATTGATTTGATATCAAAACAATATCATAAAAAAGTTTTTCTGTCAAATAAAATCTTAAAGAATATTTAATGAATGTTTAATGAGTATAACGAAAACGGATATTGTGCTTTATCAAAAAGATGGTATAATGATGGTATGTATTTTGAGACAAGTGATTTCGAATGCAAATAATATTTTTTTGGAGGTTACAAATGTCAGACAGCGACCCTCTTTTAGGTCAGTTTATTTTGCAGTTTATTCTAATTGCTGTGAATGCAATATTCGCATGCGCAGAGATTGCGGTTATTTCTATCAATGATTCGAAGCTTGAAAGGCTTTCTAAAGAAGGGGATAAAAGGGCGATCAGACTTTTTTCCTTAACAAAAAGGCCGGCGAAGTTCTTGGCTACGATTCAGGTTGGTATAACGCTTGCTGGTTTTCTGGGCAGTGCATTTGCAGCAGATAATTTTGCTAAAAGGCTGGTAGATTGGCTTATGTCAATGGGTGTGGGTATTTCTCCCGCTACACTTAATTCAGTATCTGTTGTATTGATTACCCTTATTTTATCTTATTTCACCCTAATTTTAGGAGAACTTGTCCCCAAAAGAGTTGCAATGAGGAATGCTGAAAAGCTGGGACTTGCAATGTCGGGGCTGATTTATTTCGTGTCGAAGGTATTTGCGCCAATTGTCTGGTTTTTGACTCTTTCCACGAATGCTCTTTTACGGCTGATGCGCATTGACCCAGATGCCAGTGACGAAGAGATTACTGAGGAAGAGATTCGCATGATGGTAGATGTAGGAAGTGAAAAGGGAGTTATTGATGCAGAAGAGAAATATATGATTCAGAATATATTTGAATTTGACGATAAGATGGCAGATGAAGTCATGACCCACCGTACCGAGGTTTCCTTGCTGTGGGTTGAAGAAAGTGATGAAGAATGGGAACAGACAATTATTAACAGTAGGCATAGCCATTATCCCATATGCGAAGAAAGTGCTGATGATGTTATTGGGATTTTATATACGAAGGATTATTTCAGGCTCAAGAGCCATGATCGGGAAACGGTAATGGAGAAGGCAGTGCAACCGCCACAATTTGTACCGGAATCTGTTGGGGCAGATGTTTTATTTGCAAATATGAAGAAGTCTCGAAACCATTTTGCGGTTGTTTTAGATGAATATGGGGGAATGAGCGGTGTCATTACGATAAATGATTTATTGGAAGAACTAGTTGGGGATCTCGATGATAATTTTACATTTCCCGAAGAAAGACCACTCATTGAAAAGCTTGACACGAATACATGGAGGATTAATGGAACGGCTTCTCTTGATGAAGTGGCTAAGCTTTTGGAAGTAAAGCTGCCGGTAGAGGAATATGATACTTTTACAAGCATGGTTTGGGGAACATTAGGAACAGTACCTTTAGATGGTCAGACACCAGAAGTTGAAGCATATGGATTAAGTATTAAGGTAAAGCAAATCAGAGAACATCGATTAGAGAGTGCTTTGGTCAGCATAGCCGAGCGAGCGCAAAGCGCATAAAGTGACTTTTGGTTCCAACATCATATCATTAATATGTACCCTTTGTTGACAAGGTGACGCCAGACGGTTTTGTCAACTGAGGATAAGGATTAGGAGAAAGTGTCTTTAGCATTTTTTAATCGGGAAATGGATTCCATAATACGATTTTTTGCATCATCACCACTGGTGCTGGATTGAATGTAGTTGATTACGGATTCTTTTTCTGAATTGCTAAGATTGCCATAGGCTTGCAGGGCTTTTGGCTCTTGGGCAAGATGCATGCCGAGCCCCAATGGTAAATCCGGACCGTCGGGATTATGCCCTGTCCCAATAAAGGTTTCATTGCTCATATTGACTGTTCCTTTCTTACATTTATAAATTAGTAGTAGTATTACCGGAAACTTGAAATCTATTCACAGAATGAATGAAAGCTAGAAAGAGGAGGACTGGATGCAGAAGAAAACAAGAATAATAGTAATTACTAGTAGTGTTGTGGCGGCATTGTTGCTGATTTTCTTAGGAATATGGTATTTTTTCTTGAGAGATAATAATACTTCATCATCCAATGAAGTAGTCAATGTTAGCTCGGTAGCAGATATAGCTGGTCTTAATGCCAGGCTGCAGAATCGTTATTCCGGTGTTGTAGAACCTCAGGAAACGCTGGAAATAAAGCGTGATGAGGAGCGTACCGTAAAGGAGTCATTTGTCCAGGAAGGTGATAAAGTAGAAGTGGGCACTCCTTTATTTGCATATGACACTGATGAAATCGATTTAAAGTTAAGCCAGGCAGAGTTGGACTTAGAGCAATTGAGCAATGAGATATCAACGTTAAATAGTCAGATTGCTCTTCTGGAAAAAGACAAAGCGAATGCATCAGCGGATGAAAAATTAGCGTATACAACTCAGATTCAAACAGCTCAAAATGACGTTAAGCGAGCAGAATATAATCAAAAGAGCAAAACTGTTGAAATCGAACAGATCAAGAAATCTCTTGAAAACTCCACAGTCGTCAGTTCGATAGCAGGAGTTGTTAAAACGATTAGTGAAAGCGGAGTCAATATGAATGGTGAAGCAACAGCCTATATGACAATATTGGCGACAGGTGATTACCGCATTAAGGGAAAAATAAACGAGCAAAATACTTGGGTGATTTCAGAAGGCCAGCCGGTTATGATTCGTTCCCGAGTGGACCTGGAAAAGACTTGGACAGGAATGATAACATTAATTGATTATGACAATAAAGTCTCCAATGAGAATAACTATTACTATTCATCAAGCGGTGGTGAAGAACAATCGTCATTTTATCCCTTCTACATTGAATTGGATACATCGGAGGATTTGATTCTTGGACAGCATGTCTATATTGAATTATCACAGGAAGAAGCGAAAACAGGCATTTGGATTCATTCCAGTTATTTTGTCTTTGAAGATTCTGAGACCTTTGCTTGGGTTATGAATTCTAAAGAAAAGCTAGAAAAACGCAAAGTAAAACTGGGAGATTATGATGAGTCACTGGAAGAGTATCAGGTTCTTGAAGGGCTGACAAAGGATGAATACATAGCATGGCCGGAAGAACGTTTGGAAAATGGTTTGACTTGCGTCATTTCAGGTGAAGAGGGTGGCGATGGCTCTGGTATGGCCGATGAGATGCCTGCCGAGAACAATCCTGAAGAGATGATGCCTGATGAATACAATGGGGAGGGTATGGAAGTGCCGCCGATGGATGATGCGGCTGCTAACGCAGATGCAGAAATCAAAGAATCAGCAGAAAGCATGACGGAGGGGGCTCAATGATATTAGAGTTAAAGAATATATATAAAGATTATATGCAAGATAAGATGACCGTACCGGTATTGAAAAATATAACTCTTGATGTTGAAGAAGGCGAATATGTTGCGATCATGGGTCCTTCCGGCTCTGGAAAGACAACACTGATGAATCTGATTGGCTGTCTTGACAAACCTACATCGGGTGAATTTTTATTAGACGGTGAAGATGTTTTGCAATATAAAGATAAGGCGATGTCAGACGTAAGATTAAAGAGTATTGGTTTTGTCTTCCAGACCTTCCACTTGCTTCCACGGCAGAGTGCGTTGGACAATGTGGCGTTGCCATTGACCTATGCAGGGGTTCCCAAGAAGGAGCGGAAAAACTTGGCATTAGCGGCACTTGACCGTGTTGGCCTTAAGGATCGAGTAGGATTTAAGCCAACCCAGTTATCAGGAGGACAAAAGCAACGGGTGGCGATTGCCAGGGCGATGGTGAATAATCCTAAGATCCTGTTAGCGGATGAGCCGACCGGCGCATTGGACAGCAAAACAGGAAAGCAGATTATGGAATTGTTTCAAAAGCTAAACTGCGAAGGGGTGACGGTGATAATGATCACCCATGATCCTGAGATCGCAAGCCATGCCCAGAGAAAAATACTCCTTTTAGACGGTGAGCTGGTAAAGGAAAGCAAAACGGAGGTGATGGCATGAAAAAGAAAATCATTATTCCGGTGAGTATAGTATGTGGCATTGCCTTAATAACATTAGTCGTATTTATTGTTACTAAAGTCAATAATTCGAAAGTAGTAGCAAATGTTATTAGTGTTGGAAATATTTCGGAAGGTTATTTTGGAGGATTTTATGAAGGGAGTTCTGAAGGGCGTATTACGGCTGATTTATCTCAGAATATATATTTAAGGGATCAGTTAGTCAAGGAGGTATATGTAAGTCAGGGCGATACCGTAGATATAGGAGATCCACTGTTAGAATATGACAGCACACTCTTAGAATTAGATGTGGAAGTTAAAGCGATCGAAATTGACACCATTGATCTGCGCATTAAGGCGGCTAACCAAGAGCTATCCGATTTAAAAAAACAGATAGCTATAGTGGATTCAATGATTATCACTAATAAAAGAATGTTAATGACAGCTTCTTTGCCGGAGCCGGACACGTCAGGGGAACCGGACACAACCGCCCCGGTGAAAGAACCGGACACAACCACCCCAGTGGAAAAACAGCCTCTTGAGAGGCTTGGTTATGATGTGGAATTAAAGGCAGATGATAACGGGAAGTATGAACTGCTTTGTTCGGAAGATACGATTATAACTAAGGCATTTATTAATAGGATCAGAGGTTATGATGCTGAAGGTATTAATGTGCAGGGCGATGCTATTGATGTCACCTTGATAGTGCTTACGGCCGAAGGAGAGATGTCTTTCTCAATCAAGCTATATGGCGCTACAATGGAGGCTCCATCTGAGGAAGGGAGAGACACCTCTTTAACTGAATATATGGCAAATGGAAAGCGGCTTTCTGACCGGGAACCAGAAACGACAGAGGATCCTGGTTTTGGATGGGAAGACCCCGGTGATGGGGGATCCGGCTATACAAAGGATGAGCTTAACAAATTGATTGCCGAGAAAAATCAGGAGATCGCTAAGCTTGAGCTGGATAAGAAGCAGGCTCAGCTTGACTATGAGAATGCGAAGAGAAAGCTTGACTCGACAATTGTAAAGAGCACTGTCAAAGGAATCGTTACGACTGTCGGTAATCCGGAAGAGGGTGCTGCTACTGACGGAAGCCCATTTCTTGTTGTTGATAGTCAGGAAGGGTTATACCTGACAGGCACGGTCAATGAACTGACAATGGGTCATGTTGCCGTCGATGACATGATTACATTAAATTCATGGATGACAGGCATGAGTTATACGGCAGTAATTACTGAAATTTCCGAATTTCCTGCCGATGGGCAATATTATGATGCAAATCCCAATGCGACACATTATCCGTTTACAGCTTATATTGAAGAGACCCAGGGCTTGGCCAATGATGAGTATGTTTCAGTTTCTTTCAGTTCAGAAAGCGATATTGACAACAGCGACAGTATTTATATTAACAAGGCGTTTGTACGCCAAGAACAAGGCATTTATTACGTGCTTAAAGAAAATGAAAATGGTCGTTTGGTCAAACAAGTAGTTCAAACCGGTGCCGTTTATTATGATTATTTAATTGAAATTAAGTCAGGGCTGACACTAGAGGATAAAATCACTTTTCCATATGGGAAAACGGCAAAAGAGGGAGTCAGGACACAAGAAGCAACAGATATGGATGTGTTCTACTAATAGGAGGTAACCATGCTAGAAAATATTAGACTTTCATTTCAAGGGATTTGGTCCCATAAATTGCGTTCCCTCCTGACTATGCTGGGGATTATCATCGGTATAGCCGCTATTATCGCGATTGTATCTACAATTAAGGGAACCAATGAACAGATCAAAAAGAATTTAGTTGGCTCAGGTAGTAATACTGTGGAAATTACGCTAAATCAATACAGTAGTGACTATGAATTTGAGTATTCCGGTATTCCTGAGGGTATACCTGTCGCAACTGAAGACGTTCGCAGTGAAATACTGGCAATTGATGAAGTAGATAATGCTTCATTCTTTAACAGACGGCGATATTCAGAGCAGCTTTATTACAAAGAATCTTCTTATACAGGACAGGTTTTAGGCATAGATGCCAATTACTTTAGCACTTGTGATTATATATTAACGAAGGGAAGAGGCTTTGACCAGAAAGATTATGCTGGGCAAAAGAAGGTTGCGATCGTCAATAAGGATGTCGTCGCATCGTTGTTTCAAAATAAGGATCCCATCGGTCAAACGATTGAAGTTAAAGGAGAACCGTTTGTCGTCATCGGTGTCGTTGATAAATCAGCTAAATTCGAGCCGGTGATTAATTCTTTGGAGGATTATTATACTTACATGGAAAATTCGTCGGGGCAGATTTTCCTTCCCAGCGGTACATGGCCGATTAGCTACAGATATGATGAGCCGCAGCATCTTGTCATTAAAGCAGTTGATACTGACGCCATGAGTGCGGCCGGCAAGAAAAGCGCAGAGATTCTAAATAGTTATATCACCAATGACATTTCCAATGATAATGATGCGACGATTAAATATCGCGCGACTGATTTATTGGAAACAGCCAAAAATCTTCAAGAGTTAAACCAGTCGATCAATCAGCAGCTTCTCTGGATTGCCAGTATTTCTTTGCTGGTTGGCGGGATTGGCGTAATGAATATTATGCTTGTATCTGTAACTGAACGTACCAGTGAGATTGGGCTTAAAAAGGCGATTGGAGCCAGAAAAAGCAAAATTCTCATTCAATTTTTAACGGAAGCAGCGGTGTTGACAAGCATTGGAGGTGTTTTGGGTATTCTTACCGGCATCGGCTTAGCGGAAATTATTTCCAGGGTTTCGGAAACACCGGTAGCCATAAGCGGTCCGGCGATTGTAGGATCAGTTGTATTCTCGGTATTGATTGGTGTGATTTTTGGTTTACTGCCATCTTATAAAGCGGCAAACCTTAATCCGATTGAAGCATTAAGAAGAGAGTAATGATATTGTTTATCCCAAAAGCCCTGGCAATAAGGCGAGTCGTGTCTTATTGCCAGGGCTTTTAGAAAAAAATTAAAATCCATATTGATAATTTTACTCAACTATGCTAGTATAGATCTATAAAGAGATTCTCTTTTTTTCTGGAATAGAATTCCATACTTGTTCTAAGTGGTCAATTATTTACCCATACTTAACATAATGCCTTATGTAAAATCGTTACTGTTATTCAGTGAACGCTTCTTTGTCTAATCTACGACATATCGTTTTTCTTAATGTGTAGCATTTCTATTGATTTCAACAATCATTTTCCAAACAATCAGATAAAAGGATGGCGGGGTATCCGATTGGTCAAAATTAAAAAGCAATGATTTTAAGAAAGGAGAGCCACTGAATATTCCAGTGGCAGATTAACTATGGAAAAGCAGGTGAAAAGAATAGTTGCTTTGTTTATTACATTTTTGATGAGCATAGCTATATGCATTAGCAGTGCAGATGATGTGTTTGCTGAGAAAGAAACCAATACTAGTGAAGAAACAACGAAGGGATCCAATAATGATGAAGGAGAAGGGCTCCAGATGTCTGAGGAGGCAGCAAGTGAATCAGCTTCAGGGGCAGATGATTTAACCAAGGAGGGAATGGATATGGCTCAGCCTATTGGTATAGGAGGAGATGAGAATTTTAGAATTCCAATTATTTCTAATGAAAGAGCTGGAAATGCCTATATATTTACAGGGGGAAGTATAACTTATGCGAGCGCAGGATTTGACAATGGCACAAAGTGGGGATCACGCCATTTCACTTTATCCATTGGTGGGCAGACGAATATCGCATATTGTCTGGAGCCTGCCAGGACTTACCCTCTATCTGGCGATTATGCATATCAACAAATTACCCAGAATAGTGATTTGGCAAAGGCGTTATATTACGCTCATGGCGGGCCGGGTCAAAATGAATACATAACCACTCTGGGCTTGAGTGAAGAGTCTAAGTATATTTTATCCCATGTGGTAGCAGCATATTTTTACGGAGATGCAAATTGGGCATATGGATTAAATTCTACAGGAATGGATTATGCGCATGCTTTTATTAATTGGATCAATGAAGAAGCGCCGGTGCCGGATCCCAAGATAGCGTTCTCTAATAATTCATTAGTAGCAGTCAAGGAAGGTGCTATTCAAAGAACAAATACGGTCACTCTTAATGGGGACAGCAGGAACTACATCACTATTAATTTACAGCCTGGAGCGACATTACACAATGTAACAAAAGGCACAAGCCGTACCGGGAGTGTAAAGGTGTACGGAAACGATTCATTTTATCTGACAGCTCCTATGAGCTTTGCGGCATCGCAAGATGTCAAGTGGGAATCAGGTAATTTGGCAGGCTCAATAACTCATAAATATAGTCCGTTAATATTTTCAATAAATAGCAATGTGCAAACTTTAGGAAGCTATAGTTATACTTATGAGCCTGGTATGTCAGTAAGCTTTTCGGTTAAATGGTTAGATGTTGGTGAAGTAAAGATCATTAAGACAAGTGAAGACAGTATCGTCACTGGACTTAAATTTAGAGTGACCGGAAATGGTGTTGACAAAACTGTTTTGACCGGAAGTGATGGAAGCATAATAATACCTGATTTGCGGCCAGGTACTTATACCGTTATGGAAGTTGCCTCCCCCGACAGGTACGTTGACCTGAAGTCGGAGACAGTGACAGTAGAACCAGGTAAGACGTCAACGGTGAGGTTTAGGAATATTTTGAAGAAATTCAGGGTAACAGTAACAAAGGTTGACGCAAAGACTGGTAAGCCTCAGGGTGATGCAAGCCTGTCGGGGGCAGTTTATGGAATTTATAATGAAGGGAAGCTTGTTGATCAGTATACGACAGATGCCAATGGCAAATTCACAACGAATTATTATATTTGTGGCACCGGCTGGACGCTGAAGGAGATTACACCATCACAGGGATATTTGTTGGATGCCACAGTATATGCCTTAGATGCATCAGGAGCCAATTTTAACATTGATAAAAGCACTATTTCATTAGGTGTTAAAGAGCAGATCGTGAAGCAGGCGTTTCACTTAATCAAGGTTTCATCTGATGGTTCTACCGGCGAAATGGATTTGTTGGAAAAAGCGGGATTTACAATTTACCCTCTCAAAGAATTACCTGATATACCGGAGGATTTAGATTTTACCGGATATGATTTTAACAAAGTGGCGCCAGCATTGGTAGATGGCATAGAGCTTAAGGAGATGTTTACTGATACAAAAGGATATTTGCTAAGCCCAGAATTGCCTTACGGCCAATATGTTGTGGTAGAGACGACCACACCGGCTAATTACGGAACGCTATCACCATTTATTGTGGACATTACTAAGGACAGCAGGGAGCCGCAGACCTGGCGGGTATTTAATGATGCTGAATTTGAGGTATACTTAAAAATCGTAAAGGCTGACGGCGAAACAAAACAAACAATCCCAATAGCGGGAACTGGTTATAGAATTTATGATATGGATAATGGAAAATATGTCGAACAATGGGTGCTTTATCCTTTGCCTGTAAAATATGGAACAGTGGAGAATCCCTTTAAAACCAATGATGAGGGATATTTAATAACTCCGCGGGTATTTAACAGTGGAAACTATCGGATTGAAGAGGTGTCTGCTCCCAATGGGTATGTATTACAGGGTCACGAAACTGTTCTCGTCTCTAATACTGAAATCAGCATTTCATCAGATACAGCCTATTTGATTGAAGCCACAAGTAAAATCCCAGTGGTTTTAGTGAAACAATATAATTACCCTGAAAAAGGAAGAATTCGTATAATAAAGGTTGATGAAGAGACAAAAGAAAGGCTTGAAGGCGCTGTTTTTGAGATTATGGCAGAAGAAGATATTTATACTCCGGATGGTACCTTAAGACTAAGCAAAGGAGAAGTTGTCGAGACGATAACAATTGGTTCTTCCGGTGAAGGGGTCAGTAGTGAGTTGTATTTAGGAACGTATAGAGTGCGGGAAACGAAAGCCCCATTTGCATATGGTTTCATTATAGAGGATATGATTGTGACCCTTAAGTATGCAGACCAGTATACGGAAGTCACCGAGACCTGCGTTACTGCAGAGAATAAGCATGCGAGGATTAAAACCCAGGCAAGGGATAAGCTTACTAAAACAAACAAGACACATGCTTTAGATGATGTAACGATTATTGATACTGTTCATTATGAGAATTTACTTATTGGACAAGAGTATACCATAAACGGAATTCTGATGGATAAATCAACAGGCGAGACCTTATTAATAAAAGACGAAGCAGTGACAGCAACCAAATCATTTGTGGCGGAGGACGCAAATGGAGCCGTAGAATTAGAATTTACATTTAATGCCAATGGCTTAACCGGTAAGTCCGTCGTCGTATTTGAAAGTATTGGATATGATGATAAAACGGTGGCGGTACATGAGAATATGAATGATGAGGAGCAAACAATAGAATTTACCAATCCCCAAATGGGTACTCATGCTATCGATGAAGCCACTGGAACTAATGCGGGCATGGTTAGGGAGAAGGTGGTAATCATTGATGTGATTAAATATGAAAATCTAGTATCGGGGCAAGAATATACGGTACGAGGGGTGCTTATGGATAAAGAGACTGGGAAAGCGTTCCTGGCTGAAGGTGAGGAGGTTGCGGCTAAAGCAGTATTCATTGCCCAAAAGCCTAACGGCGAGGTTAAAGTGAAATTCACTATACCAGGAAATGCCCTTTGGGGCAAGAGTGTCGTCGTTTTTGAGTCACTATACTATAGAGATTCTGAAATTGCAGTCCATGCAGATATTAACGACGATGGGCAGAACGTAACATTCATTAGCCCAGAAATTGGCACTAAAGCGACTTGGAAAGATGGCAGGAAGGAAATTGATGCGCAGAAAAATGTCACTCTGATCGACAGCGTAACTTATGAAGGCCTTACGCCGGGGAAAGAATACGATTTATCAGGGGTGCTAATGGACAAGGATACAGGTGAAGTTTTAATCGTTGATGGTAATATTGTTGCCGCTACTACTAAGCTTAACCCTAATAAAGAAAGCGGAAGTGCGGAATTAGAATTTGTATTTGATGCATCATCGTTAGATGGAAAAGAGATCGTTGTATTTGAGAAAGTCCTTTATAATGATTTTGAAATAGCCGCTCACGAGGACATTGATGATGAAGATCAGACAGTAAAGGTTAAGGTGATGCAAAAAGAAAGCGCAGTAAGCACAGGAGATATTAGCCCGCTTATTCCATTATTTGCAGTATTAATACTAGGTGGGATGACTGCAAGTGGTTTGATAATTAAAAAGCAAAGAAAGAATCATGCATAAAAAGAGTTGCTTTTTGTTGAAATATGCTGCAATATGGGATAAAATTAAAAATAAAGGGGGGTTTTTAATATATCGAATTATTCAATTTATTATTGTGGCGGTTTTTTTGTTCAGCGGTTTATACATGAGGATTAAACTGGAAGAGTTTACTAAGCAGTAAGTTTGCTCATGATGATATTTAGATTCTAAAAGCTATAGTACTGAAAAAGAGAGCGGGGAAGCCAAATAAGGCTTCCCTGATCTCCAAACTTTTTTAAAACCTCAACATATTTTTACTTGATATTTTGATTAAATATGTTAAAATAGTTTATGGAGACATAGCTCAGCTGGGAGAGCATTTGCATGACGCGCAAAAGGCCATGGGTTCGAGTCCCATTGTCTTCATTAATGAAAAGTCCTGTAGTATACTGCTATAAAAAATGCTTAAGCCTTTCGATATTATTTTCTTCAATTTTTAGCAATCTATTTGCCAGATCAAGAATACTTTTTTCTGAACCAGAGTATTTCTTGATGTTTTTTTCGGCATCTATGACTCCCATTGTACTTCCCTGTATAAGCATCTCCGAAATATGAGAGGGGGTTTTGTCTACTAAGGTTTTCATGCTAATCGCCATATAAGTCGTTACCTTCTGCATACTTCCAATATCTTTTTCTTGGTGTCCGGATTGTTGCAGCATTTGCTTTGCTGTATCATAAACGTCTTGATAATCTTTTAATTGTAATTGAAGATGCTTGGAAAATTCATCATGCTTTACAATTTTAATGATCTGTTTAATAGTGTCTACACCCATTTCAGAGTTTTGATAAATATAATTAAGAAATTCTGTATTTTGATCCATGATTCTCACTATTCCCTTCTTTTGCTAATTGCTTCGTAATTTATTATCTGTAAAAAGCGAGTAAAATATACCAAAAATCAATAACCGGAATCTCTCCGATTTCATCTAAGAAAAGAGTTCCCCCATCAGTATATTCAAACTCCACCTTTTTTCCTTCTTTATCGGCTCCTATGAACGTTCCGCTCGCATACCCAAAAAGTTAATAATATTCCAAACAGAATATAGTATTGACATTACAAAGATAGAGTGGTATACTGTTACTAATTTAATGGGTAACATATTATTATTTAAAAGGACATAAGGCGTGTTGTATACATAATTTGACATATATGCCATATCTTATAAAAGGGTAATATCAGAAACGAGGTGTTCGATATGACATTACATTTAGTCACCTATCAACAGCCGCCATAATTGTATAATTGATAGCGGTTCACGAAGACATTTACACCACAGATTAGCAACAAGGAAGGGAGATGGTTATGCAATATACGATGATGGGATATATATATGACCAGGTAGAGCTACTTAAAAGGACGCTCGAAAACAAAAAAGAATACACAGAAGATCTTATTAACCTATTTAAGAAGTATCCTTTTAAGAAAATATATATGATAGGATCCGGTACTTCTTATCATGTATCAATTTTGGCAAAGAATTACTTCGAGAAGTATTTAAATGTAGAAGTAACAGTTAGCATACCGACTGTTTTTACGAATCATGAAAGATTTAATAATAACAAGATTTATCAAAATGATGAGATACTTGTAATTGCAATTTCCCAGTCAGGAACAAGCCATTCAACGGCGGATGCGCTAAAGAGGGCGCAAGCTCTTGGGTTTTGCACTGTCGTGTTTACTGAGGATTTAAGAAGCCCAATTACAGAATTTGCAGATCATATTTTACATATGCAATGCGAGAAAGAACGGATACCTCCGGAAACAAAAGGATACACAACGGCCGCTTTATCAGCTTTTTTGTGGGCAGTGGAGATAAGTAAAGCACTTGACTGCATGAGCGAAAGCCAATACAACAGTAAGATTCAAGAAGTTCGTGACATGATTCTCATGGTACCTAAAGTTATTGAAGAATCTAAAGACTGGTTCGAACGTAATAAGTATGAATTACTTATGGCTCAAAAATTGGATGTTGCCGGTTATGGTGTTCATTATGTGACTGCGATTGAGGCGGCATTAAAGATTGGCGAAACATTTAAGAGAAAAGCAGTCGGACATGAACTAGAAGAACTGATTCATGGTACAGAAATGGGTTATGACGCTAATAATTATGTGATGCTGACTGGGGCAGACGAGTCTGAGTTTGGCAGAATGCTTGAAATCAGGCGCTTTTTACAAAATATCACAGACCATGTTTTTGTTATCACAAGTGAAAAAATTGAAAGCAATCAAAAGGACTGTATATTAAGTGTAAAAACGACTGCGGAACTTAGTCCTATTCTCAATGTCATTCCATTTCAGATTTATGCTGCAATGGCTACTGAGGCTGTGGGAATTGATACGAGTGTTTATCCCCATAAGATATTGGGGCTTGGACATTCTCACGATGAATAGAGGAGTTGGTGTCAAAAGATGAGGCAAATCATAATTGTTTCTCACGGCGAGCTGGCGAATGGGTTTGTCAATGCCGCCAAGCTGATCATGGGAGAAGCGGATATTCTTGCCCTTTGTGCTTATACGGATGAAAATATTCCTTACGAAGAGATCATATTAAGAAAAGTAGAGGAATTAAATGCTGGTGATGAGATGATTATTCTTACCGACCTTTTGGGTGGAAGTGTCAATAATCATTTAATGGAACTTACAACCAGAGATCATGTGCATCTGGTAACAGGCATCAATCTCGGACTTATACTTCAATTGCTTGCTTCTTCGGAAGATGCAGACACGGAAAGTTTCATAGAGAATCTGATTCATGATGCTAGGGACGGTATGGTGTATTGTAACCAAATCATTTTAGATACTGTTGATGAAGAATTATGAAATAAGGAGTTGATATTCAATTGATTCAGTTAACTCGAATTGATCACCGGCTGCTTCATGGACAGGTTGCCGTGGCATGGACCAATTACCTGCGCGCGGACTGTATATTGATTGCAAATGACGAAGTGGCAGAAAATGAATTTAGAAAAAGCACGCTAAGGCTTGCCAAGCCTGCAGGATGCAAGATAGTTTTTAAAAGTATTGAAGATGCAGCAAGTGCAATCAATACAGGGCAGACTGAAAAGTACAAGCTGTTTATTATTGTAGAGACAATTAATGATGCCAAAAAGCTGACTGAAACATGTCTTAAGATTAAGATGGTTAATTTAGGATTGTCTCCCCCAAAGGAAAATGCTAAGTCACTAGGTAAGGCTGTGTATGCTGATGCTCTGGAGATTGAAGCATTGAAGGAGATGGCAAAAAATGGGGTAAGTATTGAGATGCAGCAAGCACCGAAAGATTTAACTATCAACATCAATAGTTTGATTAGAAAAAATCAACTGTAGAAATTTAATTGGAAAAGGGGTTCAAAATGTTAGGTCAAACGTTATTAATATTTATTATTGCAATCATTGCCTATCACGATGAAATCATTGGAACGACATTTATTGGACGTCCCTTGGTAACAGGCGTTTTTGTTGGTCTTGCACTGGGGAATTTACAGCAAGGTTTAGTGATTGGGGCAACATTGGAGCTGATCTGGATGGGATTTATGGGTATTGGCGCAACAGTTCCTCCAGATGTTATCAGTGGTGGTATTTTAGGAACAGCCTTTGCGATTCAGACAGGCAGTAGTGTGGAAGTTGCCCTTACGTTGGCGCTTCCTATAGCAACTCTAGGTATGGTGATTAAGAATTTGTTTTTTGTTTTCATTATACCTTGGATGACACATATGGCAGACCGAAAGGTAGATGAAGGGAAATACAAGATTGCTGCAAATATGCATATGTATGCCGCAGAGGCCAAAACGATCGTTTTGGCAGTATTGGTTACCATAGCTTTCTATTTTGGCAGTCCATTTATTGAAGGGGGTATTACATTTAATATAGATACTTATGCAAACTTCCTTTCGTCCATCTGCATAAGACCAATAAACTTGTAGTTGATTTCTACCTTTTGAACACGATTTTTCCTACTTCTGCCCTCTGCATTATAAACTACGATGCTTTCAATTAAGTCGTTTAGGATTTGAGCGTTCAATTCTGTAATGTCCGAATATTTGCGAACAGAATGTAGAAATTTTGTAGTGTTATTGCTTTCTGTATCACGTTTCTCAAGCTGTGTTTCCAGTTCCGCAATTCTTGTCGTTAAGTCCTTTTTTTCTTTCTCATAGTCTGCTGACATAGACGAAAACTGTTCACTCGAAATACTTCCCAAAGCACTTTGTTCAAACAGCTTTTTGATTATGGTGTACAGTTCACCGTTACGCTGTTTGTGTTTATCAAGTTCCTTTTGCAAGTGTTTGTACTTGACATTTGCATTGCCGCTTGCCAGTTTTTGAGCATATTCGGACAGTTCATCTTCATACTGTTTGGCAAGCTGTGCGTTACGCCTAATATCATCCAACACCAATTGATAAAGAACCTTATGCGTGATGTAGTGGGCGGTACAATACCTTGTAGCCTTTTGCCGATACAAATTGCAGTTATAAGCACCTTGATGTCCTTCGGTTTTTCCTTTGACATAGCCTAATGCACGTCCGCAATCGGAACATCTGAGAAGTCCTGCAAAAATATTTTCATGTTCCGATGCTGATTTTTCACGCTTCTTAGTTTTGGTTGCCTTTTGAGCCATATCAAAAACATATTGTTCTACAATCGGCTGATGAGTGTTCGGAATTTCAATCCATTCTTCTTTGGGATTTCTCACAATCTTTCTGTTCTTAAATGATTTGGTGGTGCTTTTGTTCCCTACGAAATGTCCGAGATATTCTCGGTTTTGCAGTATTGTCACAATCGTTCCGTGATTCCAGTCAGTCGGATATTTGGGATGAAAACAATCCTTGTATTTTCCGTACTGTTCGGCAACATACGCTCTCGGCGTGAGTATCTTCTCGCTTGAAAGCTGTCGGGCGATTTTATAAGCACTTAACCCGTCTGCCGCCAATTGGAATATCCTCTGAACAATTCCCGAAACATTCTCATCTACGATAAGCTGATGCTTATTTTCTGTGTCTTTCTTGTATCCGTAAGGTGCATAGGCGGCGGTAAATTCACCGTTTAACGCTTTTGTGCGGTAGGCTGAGCGAACTTTGCGGGATATGTCCTTTGCGTAGTATTCGTTTACCACCGATTTGAAAGGCATAATCTCATTGTCACCCTTAAAGGTGTCGATAGCATCCGATACCGCTATAAAACGTATGTCGTTGTCGGGAAAGAAAATCTCCGTATAGTATGCTACCATTGCATTGTTACGCCCAAGCCTTGATAAATCCTTACACAACACAATCCCTATTTTGCCGTCCTCAATGTCCCGTATCATTCTCTTAAAATCGGGGCGTTCAAAGGTTGTACCGCTAATTCCGTCATCAGTATATTCATCGTATACCACAAATCCCTGTTCTTCGGCATATCTGCGAAGCATTTGACCTTGTGTAACTATGCTGTTGCTTTCCGCATCTCCACCATCATCACGGCTTAATCTTTTATAAATTGCTGCTACGTTCGTTTGCTGTTTTAGCATAAATAACTCCTTTCTAACAGCAAAACAAACATCTTATTGCAAAGCCTATTATACTTCAAAAGTAATTCCATATCAACTCTGCAAATTGTTTGTGCTGTCTTTTATCTATGTAGCAGAACACTACATTTAAGCAGTGTTCTTTTTTTCAATCCCCCGGTCTTTCTAAATCCCGTTTCAGCAGTTTCTTAAATAAATCGAGAAGCGGAATATCTCCAATATAATTGGAAATCACATTATAAGTTGCTCCATCAATTATTTCAGTATGAAGTTGACTGACCGGGGAAACAGTCTGAGTTTCCGTCATACGGCTTCCTCCTTTGCCACATAGAAAAAGCACCCTTGCGGGTGCGAATTGTCAAAGTTCGATTACATCACCTTTCGTGTTCTTTGTTACTCGTTTTTTTCATCAACATTCCTGCTCTGCTTTGTGCATCCTTATACATGGTGGACATAACTTTCATTTCTTTTGGGGACAATGTTTGTTTTGTATCAAGTGCAACCCCTTTTTGCTTTAATTCGTCCAACCAATTCATCACTTGAATGGTATTGCGACCAATCCGTGACAAATCTTTTGCAATAATCTTACCGATTGTGCCGTTTTGAATATCCTTTTGCATTTTCATAAATGCCGGGCGGTGAAAGCTTAATCCGCTGTGACCATTATCTTTATAAACCAATGGGGCGGTATAACCTTGTTCTTCCGCATATTGCCTTAACTCCGCTTCTTGATTATCCATAATCATTTGGTCGGCGTTAGCAACTCGAATATAAATGGCAACTCGTTTTTCTTTATTCTCACTCATCATACAGTCCTCCCAGTCAGTCCCATGCTAACCGCAAGGGCATGATTAACTTCTTGCATTTCCTCAAGCCGCCCGATGTACCCGTTCAGCCGCTTTTTATCAATCGTGCGTATCTGCTCAAGCAGAACGATTGACTGCATTTCAAGACCGTTTTCAGCTTCTAAATAACAATGCGTAGGTAGCTTTGCCTTTTG
>Ga0153950_1000275_pt1 | contig 22840 bp, 21 predicted proteins | sample TSNJ034MetaG_FD_104737 | JGI IMG/M metagenome (GOLD analysis project Ga0153950, IMG submission 104737) | Attine ant fungus gardens microbial communities from New Jersey, USA - TSNJ034 MetaG | ecosystem: Host-associated > Fungi > Mycelium > Unclassified | place: USA: New Jersey, Wharton State...
ATACCACGCAAGGGATAAAGTCTGCGGTGGGTTCGCCTTCTCTTTTGTATTTTCGATTAACTGCCAATGTGTATCTGGTGACAGCTATCGGATCGGCGCTTTGACTATATCGAGTTTCGGGATGAGTTAGGTAAAAACTGCGCCTTACATAGTCACCTATGCTGGTTTCAGTCTTACCTCCTCCCAAACCGTACGGACCCCTCTCGAGGTATACGGCTCTCTGTTTATCTATCACTTAAATGACTTGTTGCGTGCTTTTTCGTAACAGTCAGGACAGAGAGCAAGAGATTTTCTGTGTTTAGAAATCATCAGTAATTCGTATTCATTTCTACCCGTCAAGTCTTTCAACCTTTTGACATGATGCATGTGGATTTCCGGTGTTCTTGCGCCACAAACCTCACAAATCCCGGCCTTGAGCCTTTTGGCAAGACTGTTTGGCACGTCGTATTTGCGATATTGCGGAAGCGTGTCGATATCATTGAGTAGGACTTCCGCCTTCTTTTCAAATCCATCGTGATAGAATTCGTAACGTTTTTGGCCTGATTTTGTCAAGTATTCAACGCCGAACACTTCATCTTTTTCATATTTTGCTTTCATCTTGTTAAAGGTTGATTTGTATTTCGCCGCGAATGTTCTGTACAGACTGCCTTTCATTATGAAATAAAAGTCGTTGAGTACTGATACATTTTCCGCGAGCTGATAGTAGTTGTATATACCTCTGATTTCGTAGTTGTATCTCTTGATTATCTCTATTTCGTCCTTATTCATTAATTTCCCGCGATGTACGCCACTCCATCTTTCCTTGCCGAAAGTATCTTTTGATATCTTTAGCGCTCCATATTCCAAAAGTTTCCCAAACCATTTTTCATGCGGCAAATATAGCATAACATTCCCGTACCAACATCTTTGCAGGTCGCCCTTTTCGTTTCGTTTAGCGTCTTGAGAGCGCGAAACCGTAAAATCGTACCCTAAGTATCTGACTAAATCGCTTGAATGAGTTATTTTTGTCTTTTCCTCCGATAATTCTAGCTTTAGTGTTTCTTTCAGAAATTCTTTAATATCGTCCTTGACTTTTTGGGCGTCAGCTTTTGAACCGATTATCCCAATAACAAAATCGTCTGCGTAACGATTATATTGAATCCTACGGTAATTCGGGTCTATCGGAGGATAGTACGGTATTTTCATTCGTATCTTGCGAAAATATTTCATTTCAGATACAAAAATCTTGCGCTCTTCATTCGGCATTTTGAATTTTAATTTTTTACATTTTACGGCGCGTTTACGATATTGATAATGAACTCGGTTATACTCCTTGCTTGGCAATCGGGTTTTTCCATTGTCCACGTCAAATGCGGATTTGTATTCTTTCATATACCTATCTAATTCGTTCAGATATACGTTCGCAAGAATTGGACTAGCTCCCGAGCCTTGCGGTGTGCCGCTAAAGGTGTTATGGTATTCCCATTGCTCCATATACCCCGCTTTTAGCATTTTCCACATCAGACCGATGAAATGCTCGTCTTTGATACGTTTTCTCAATATATCAATCAATACATGATGGTCAAAGCGGTCGAAGCAGGCTTTTATATCACCCTCAATTATCCATTTAGCTCCGCAAAAGGCAACTTTTACTTCTTGTAGCGCGGTATGGCATGAGCGTTTAGGTCTGAAACCATGAGAATTGTTGGAAAAGGTTGGTTCGTAAATTGCTTCCAATATCATCCGGACAACTTCCTGTATCAGCTTATCGTCTGTTGACGGGATTCCAAGTGGACGCTTTTTGTCGCTGTTTTTCTTGGCGATATATTCACGCCTTGCGGGATTTGGCTGATAGGAGTGGTCTTTGAGTTTGGCGATAATTCTGTTAATTCTTGCCATACTCATATCATCAAGTGTCATTCTGTCTGTTCCAGCGGTCATACTGCCTTGTGATGTGGCAATACGCCTGTATGCCTCCAGATAGAGCTCGGGGTTATACAAATTTCTGTATAATCTATCAAACTTGTAGTCTTGCTTGCACGCTTGTTCTTCTAAGCTTTTCAATACGTGACTTGGAGTTCTCATAATGTACCTCGCATTTTCCTTGTTTTGTATTGAGAGATAAACTGCTTCCCTTCGCCACACGCTGATTATTTCAATCAGCCTGCCTTGGTGTCGGCCAGCGTTGACTGGCTCTGCCAAGTGTGAGCGGCTCTCCCGCTTCCGATTTACGGCTATCCCTGTCAATTCAGGGTTCCCTTCTTGACTATTATGGAAGCTGTGTTACCTTGGGGAATTTTCAAGGTCTGCACCTATAGCCTTTTCAAGGCGTTTCCCTTTAGGTAATCCCCGTTTAGTGACTATAGTGACATAAGCGCATTGCGGTTTCGGATGTGACTTTTGCCATTTTCCACTTTCCCGTGGCTGAATTTGCTTCTGGTATCTCACGGGCATACAAAGACCCAATACCCCCGCAGAAGCACCGACGAGTTCTCGTCCTGTTGTAGAACGATGTCAACTTTCATACGCCGGGAGGCTCACTATCCCCAATTTCTGGCTATCAATAACGCAGTATAGCATTCATCCTCATACGCAATTTTTCATCCCCGCGTGTCGCTTTTATGGAAAGTTTTTATTATGCACACGGATTTTTAGCATGCTATTGTCCCCCTATGGCTTTCGCCGCAAGGTGAGCTTGGGATGACAGGTTGCGGTCTTAGCCGCCTGATACCTTTACCTGTTGCTTGCTTAAGGCAAGATCACTTTAGCCCCACGAACGACTTTCGTCGCTCTTACGGGCGCACATCCTTTGTAAGCCTTCCCATCAAAATGCTTTTATTCATTGTAATTTCCTCCCTTTTTTCATTCATATTCATCGTTAACCCAAAGCGCCAGCCACGCCACGCCCACCGATTACGCCAGCGACAACATACAAACCAAGGCGCAGGGCACAGTTGAGGAAACGGCACATCATTTGCCAACTCCCCGCCGCATAAGCCACGCATGGCAAGGGGCAAGTGATAATTGGAATCGTGCTAAATGGCATTTTCAAGAGGTCAGGCGGCATTTGCCGAAGAACAGACAACATGCCAGCTCACAAGCGCAGAAAACCGCAATCTGTGGCGGCAACGCCGACAGCAACACAATCATTACTGCCACACAATAAATTGACTAATGCGCCGGTGAGTATTCAAAACGGTAATGCCGGTCATTCTATTTCCGGTACATCCAAGTTTAAACGGTAACGTGTAATGGAGTGGATAAAACAACGAAAAACTGTCAAACTGGTGCGGAATGGCGCATTTGAGCCTAAAAACTGTATACCAAAATCAGAAGCACGGCCAATTCTACTCCCGGTAAACCTACAAATGTATCCAATAATGTACCAAAAAGCAATACACCGCACCCGAACTACACGGGAAACGCCAGAAAAATGCTATAGGCACAGATGGCACATCAAAAGCACTTCAAACGCCGTCTAACACTACCGGCAAGGCCATTCATTCCACAAAGAAAACCGTTAAGGACACAGCAAAAGGCACGGTTAAGACCGCAAAAAAATCTGTCAAAACTGCGGAAGAATCAGCCAAAGCCGCTGTAAAAACAGCGAAGCAGTCTGCAAAGACAGCGCAGAAAGCAGCGAAAGCAGCTAAAGCAGCGACAAAAACAGCAAGGACAGCGGAGCGGGCTGCCCGTGCCGGTGCTAAAACCGCCGCCAATGCCATAACATCTATGGCAAAAGCGACAATGTCGGCAATCAGGGGGCTTGTGTCTGCTATTATAGTGGGTGGTTGGGTTGCTGTGCTGGTTATTTTGATTATCTGCATGATTGGTCTGCTTGTCGGCTCTACATTTGGCATCTTCTTTTCTGGCGAACCGGGAGAGGACGGCAAGACAATAAACACAGTCATTGCTGAGATTAATGCGGAGTACGGAGCCGAAATAGACGGCATCACAGCCGCAAACACCTACGATCTCATTGATATTTCAGGGGCGAGGGCGGCTTGGAAGCATGTTTTAGCGGTCATACCGTAAAAACAGTGTCGGACACGGACAATCCTATGGAAGTCGCCACTATTAATGATGAAAAGGCGGCGATTTTGCGCTCTGTTTTTTGGGAGATGAACGCCATAACCCATTCGCTGGACAGCGTAGACGTAGAGGAAGATCTCCTTGACGACGACGGCCTGCCGACCGGCGAAACCACAACTGTCACCGAAACGGTACTGCGGATAACCGTAACCCACAAAACGCCGGAGGAAATGGCGGCGCAGTATGGATTTTCTGATGAACAAAGGGAGTGGCTTTCGGAATTACTAAAGCCGGAGTATCACAGCTTGTGGAACAGCATACTCTATGGCTTAAGCTCAGTAGGCGACGGCTCAATGATAGAAATAGCCGATACGCAAATAGGCAATGTCGGCGGTGGATCAAGTGATTAAGGACGGCTGGGACGTAGGGGTTATTTCTTTACTGCTTAATCTTGCCGTGTTCGGGGTATCAGCAGTGCCAGATCCGTCTGTGGTTTTGGGAAAATCATCAATATCCCGCTTATTTTTAAGATATCGCATTCTGGCATCGAATCTTGCGTTTTCATCCGCGGTAAAAATGATTTGAGCATAAGCCTCACGAAGCTCAATACTCTGCCGTTTTTTCAAGAAAGCCATGTATACATTCTCGTAATCATACTGGATAGCCGGGTCATATTCTGACATATCCAAGTGCTCCAGAAACGATATTATCTGTGACATAAGTGAGAGTGGAATTTTGATATTTTTGGTATATATTTAATATTGCAAAAAATGTTTTGCTATAATATAATTTTCCCAAAGAGCTTTAAGAGAGGTTCAAATATGAGTGATATGGAGCAAGAGCAATGGAACAAGAGCAGATCCGCAATGAAATCAAGGTTTACATCGCACGTAGCGGATGGACCCTGATGGACATCGTTAAAGAGGTGAATAAAGATCGTCCGGCAGACGAGCAGACAACAACGCAGAATATTTCTAATAGACCTGTCCACTAACCCAATTGATAATTATAAATACCGCACAACAACGAAACCCTAAGCCCATGGCGGAGACAGCTTACGCCTGTTACGATAACGAGAGGATAGAATTCTAAATCTCTTAACAGCACGTATGACATGCTCAACACAAATACGATAACCGGAAAGACGCCTGTTTTCAACTTTTTCACCGTCAGACAAAGTCCCGACTTTTGGTTTTTTATTGGGAATCCAACTGTTACTATGGATGTCGCAGATACCTTGAAACCCGCTGTCTCCAAGTATGACAACATCGGGGTGCGCTCCATCGAATGTGCGTTTGAATACTGAAAAATCATGTTCTCTTCCTTTGCCAGATGCAATGGAAAGGATACGTCTATCGTATGTATCCACAGTAATCAATGTTTTTGCCGTGTATCGTTTTTTCTTTCCGGAATACCAGTCGCGCTGTCTTTTTTGGGGCGTTCTATCTCTTGTTTGGTAACATCAACCACAGTAACACATACTTCGTTATCGTTATGATGCATCTCGCGATTCGATGGTAAGGCAAATGTTCCGTCTTTAACAAGAGTGTTTTCAACCTATGTGATCGCATTGCCAATGGCTGGTTTACCCACACAGTAATCAAATGCTATGTTGCGATATGCTCTGTATTCCCGCCAATATCCTAAGGTTATCACAAGTTTGTCCAGTACCGTAAGCGTTGGTGGTTTGCTCCCTTGTTTGTGCAACTCAGTGTATTTGGCAAGCAGTATACTGTAAATTTTATCAAATGTTCTCTTGTCAACGCCTAATAGCTCTTGGTATTTGGATTCCGGTAGATTTTCTATACGTTCTTTGTTGTCTATTTTCACCATATTCTCATCACTCTCTTTTATATTGGATGATTTACAGTTTTTATTAGGTTGTTAGACAAGTCTAATAACCTCACTCGTGGCACAATCAAATACAGCGAATGTCGTGAGATTGCCGATATTATCGGGTATAAGATTCGGTGGAAATCAAAGTAGTAGCTAGGTGTGCTACAATAGGCGCACAAATAGAATTAGTATTTTTCAGAAATCAGTATTCCTTTTGTAAACTCATTCGTATAAAGAACTGTTGTCTGACTGAAAGAACCAGAGTGTATCAGAGTCCATAAACGAATAGGAAAAGGTGAATATAAGCGTATAAATGTTTGAAAGGAGGCGGAAAAGATGCTGTCTTATAGTTTATTTTTTTCGAATAAAGTATATTCTCATTTGCAGTCAGGCGGATATGAAGTTAAATCCAGAGTATTAAAACTATTACCCACAGGGGATATTCCGAAGGTGGAGGCAGAACTCGTAGAATATATTGCACTGCTTAAAGAGCATTATGAACACATGGGTATTGAATTTGCTCATTGGAGCGCTTCATACATTTATGCGCAGGTCACTGCCGTTGCGGTGAGCTGTGATGTTGATGATTGGGTCACCTACGATGTTAAGAAAAAATTTTACTTTGGACTTGATAATGCCGATTCCATTGAACAGATTCTTACTCTTTGCCATAATTTTATTATCGAAATTACTAATACAATATTCCGGCAGAAGCAGGAGAACAACTTTTCTCCTCTTGTGCAGGAGATACGAAAATATATATTCGAATACATAGGCGAGAAACTTACCGTCGAAAATATAGCAGGCCATTTCAATTACAGTGAAAGCCACATAACGCACAGATTCAAAGAAGAAACCGGTATGACTCTGGGAGCTTACATTCTGGATAAGCGTATATCCGAGGCAAAAAGTATGCTCTTACAGAATAATGCCATTAGCCTAATATCCTCACAGCTCGGTTTCTGTTCACAGAGCCACTTCACAAAAATGTTTATGCGCCAAACAGGTGTCACCCCATATGCATGGCGCAAAGCGCTGCTTTCATAGAAAAGAGAATTCGTAAACTGCCACTCAGACGAGGGGCGGCTTCATATCGGGTAGGAGGCTACCCATTAATTGAGTAGCTGACCTCCCACACCCGTGCGTACCGTTCGGTACACGGCGGTTCTCTAGTTTACGCCAGTGGCCTTTTAGTAGTAATCAGAGAAGAATAAGTACCCCATATTCTTGAGAACATCATTCCCGAGAGACCTTTTAAGGATAGGGCTATTTGCAGTACGCCAGTAGCCTTTTCTAGTGTTAGCCCATTCCCATGACTTCTGCTCGTCCATACCTAGACGTTTAAGCATTTTGAGTTTCGTTTTAATCTTCTTCCACTGCTTCCAGTAAACCATGCGAATGTGCCGTCTATCCACTCATCCGTTTCTTTGAGCAAAGATTTGATGTCCACAATCTTAAAGTAGTTGATCCAGCCCCGGATGCATCGCTTTCCATTACGAACTCTGCAAGTACCCTCTTAGCTTTTTGCTGTGGGGCTTGGACACATCGCCGTCGTCTATGATTAGCACGGTGTTTTCATCAAAGTGACTTTTTACGGACTCAGCATAATTCTCAAGAAATTCTTTCTCACCATCGAAGTTCATTAAATTACGCTACAATCTCTCCACAGTCTTATCCAGCGCGATATCTTTATTGTCTGTATACTGGGGTTAAAACCCTCGCCTTACAGGCGAAACCTTTAGGTCAACCTCCTGTGAAGGGATTAAATTCAAAACATGAGAGAAACTATTCAAGAGGTGAATTTAAAGGAAAATTACATGAAGTCAGCACATTACACATATGATATAAAATATCATGCCGTGTGGATAACAAAATACCGCAAGCTGGTAATAACAGGTAAGATAGCAGAAAGAACAAGGTAGTTAATCCGAGGAACATGCAAACAAAATGAAGCAGAAATATTGGCAGGGCATGTATCCAAAGACCATATTCACCTACTGGTATCTGTACCTCCGCACTTGTCAGCAAGCAAATTAGTGCAGTACCTAAAGGGCTATAGTTCCCGCAAGCTACAGATGGGATACAAAACATTGAACAAGCAATTCTGGAGACGACATCTGTGGGCAAGGGGATAATTCGTAGCCAGTAGTGGCAATGTCACGGATGAGGTAATAGCGGAATACATCAAGAACCAAGACATAGCCGAAAATATGAAAGCCGATAACTTTGACATATCGGAACTTTAAGGCGGCTTTAGCCGCCAGTACGAACCACCACCGCCTTCCAGGCGGTGGTGGTTCAGTTAGTTTTCTGGCTATTTCCGTTAATTAAAGTGTTTGCCTATTGTTTCCACTTCCTACATGCGCGTATTCCCCGTGTGTCCGCACTTTCCTTACCCATCCATACGGCGTATCTATCGGTATTCCTAAAACTTGCGCCGTCTTCGTGCAACCTACCTCTCCTGACATCCTTACCGCATACTCTTTGAACTCTTTTTCGTATGTTACTATTTCTTCATTTCTCCTCAAGTATTATGGTTAGTATTTCCATTTTCTTGAGTTTGATTGGGAACTTTTATGATACTACTCCAAAAAGCAATACATGAGATTGCTGAAATATAACAAATTAACTGCAATTATATGATATATTTTCACCACTTTTTTTTATATATTTAAATAGATATCGGCCATATCATTGAGAATCATAAGTGATCTTATCAAACAAATAAACACTTGAAGAAGACACTATCAAGGATGTTGATACAGTCATTCTGGTAACGTCTAAGGCGCCTAATGAATCACTCTATTTCGAGCTGTTTGGAAAATTCCCGGAAGTACATCTTTATGGGAGACGCTAGCGAAGCACGCTTTGCCAACTGGTCTATTGATGCGGCGATCAAAGACGGAAAACTCTTTGCATCTGCGTCATAAGCCATCTAACCGGTTATATTGAAAGAAATGGGCTTTATGACTAAGCTTATGCAAGATTAAGGTTGGGATCGTAGCAGGTCGACCAATTCAGCGTAATAAGAGCAAATGAAGAGCTTAATTAAGCGGATCCAACTGGATCAGTGCAAGTCTTTATCTCTTTGGATGGTTTTAAACTTGTTGTGGTCGTCAACTCAACCCTTTTCAAGCTTGGTTGGTGACGAGTATGCCCGTAATGGTTTGTTAGGAGGAAAAAATGTCAAACGAAAACGGATTATGGAAATTTACGGAATCTTTTAGGCCTACTTTGGTCAACAAGGTAACAAACAAGGATGGGTTATTGAAGGAGAGAGTTGCCATCATCACAGGCGCCACTAACGGAATGGGCAGGGGTTGTGCGCTTATGTACGCATCAGAGGGTGCAAAAGTAGTCGTGGTGGATATTCTGGATGGCAGCGACGTTGTGAAAGAGATTACTGAAGCCGGTGGGGAAGCGATCTTTATTGAGGCGGATGTGCGCAAGGAAGATCAAGTTGTAGCTATGGTTGAAGGAACGGTCAAAGCTTACGGGCAGATCGATATTCTCATGAATAATGCCGGACTTTCGGCGCTCCCGCATCAATTTGAAGACTTTGATAGTGAGATGTTTGACAACATGATCGACACTAACTGCAAAGCGATATATTTTACAACAAAATATTCGTTGCCTTATTTAGAGAAATCAACAAACGCTGTGGTCATAAACACTTTATCTATGGCCGGCGTACAGCATTTTACTCATTTATCTACATATGGCGTCACGAAAGCTGCCGCAGTTCATCTTACAAAAATACTTTCTAGGCAGTATTCGTGGAAAAACATTCGTGTGAATTCAGTTTGCCCTGGGGTCATCGATACGCCAATGAATGCTGGGTTTGGCCATGAGAATTTAGACTGGGAAAAGGCAATTCCGTTGTGGGGCAGAAGAGGTACAACCGAAGATATTGCTAATTTAGCACTATTTTTAGCGAGTGATCTGAGTTGTTATATCACAGGTCAAATCATCATTTGCGATGGCGGCTATGCGTTTAAATAACCTGTATTGAAACCTTAATAGGGTGCTTTGCCCCTAATTCGTCCAGAGTTGTTCAGCGACTCTAATGTTCTGGTAAGGGGATTATGATGTACAACACACGTTAAGGCTCATATTGCTAGAAAAAAACCTAATTAGGTAACAGCCTAAGACTGAAAGTGAAGGAGAAAATATGGAGAATAAAAAACAAGATTCTTTTCCCGTACTAATGTTTATTTGTGTTATAGCGATCGGCGGTGTAGGCTTATGCCTGGTTGCCAACATGAATCCTCTTTTCTATGCGGCTGTCTCAGAAGCTTTGGGCTTACCACGCGCTACATTCTCGTTGTATTATTCAGTGCAGTGCTTGTTCTGCATGGTGGCGTTGTTCTTTGCAGGTTCAATCATATCAAAATACAAAAAACTGCTTCCGATTTTTAGTGCTGCCTGCTACTTAGTAATCGGCCTTGGGTATCTTGCTTTCTCACGTGCCAACAGTCTGACCGTATTCATGATTTGCGGCGCATTCATGGGCATTGGCGTTGCCTTTGGCGGGTTCCTGCTCGTTGGTACGCTAATAAATAACTGGTTTTTTAAGAAAACCGGTCTTATAGTCGGCATCTACAGTGCCTGCACCTCGATAGTAGGCGCAATTATCTCCCCTAGGATGGCTGTTCTTATTGCTTCCAATTGGCGTGCCGGGTATACGGCAGTTGCTATCGGCTGCTTTATCATGATCCCCTTCTGCCTCTGCATCAAGTTCTCTCCCGAGCTAGCCGGCCGCAAGGCATGGGGCGCTGATGAAGTCGAACAGACAGAAGCAAAACCCGTTAACAACTCCGGCGTTACATACAATAGGGCTCTTAAATCCTCTACATTCTATTTATGTGTTTTGGTAGTGTTCCTGGCCACCGCTTATGCAAACTTTACCTACGCTATCCCCGGCCATGCGGCAAATGTCGGCTATGATCCTGCCACTGTCGGCCTTGTTTCGTCCTGCTACCTTATCTCCAGCATTTTCGGCAAGCTGGGAGGCGGCTGGATGAAGGATAGGATTGGTCTGGTTAAGGCTCTTGCAGTTATCGTAGTTCTAGGTGTTATCGGTATGTTGATAATGATTTTTGTTCCTACCATAAAGGGATTCATGCTTGCCGGATCCTTCCTATTTGGTATTGCAATGAGTATTACCGGCGTATTTCCTCCTCTGGTTGTCCGCGAGTGCTTTGGTAACAAGGCATACTCAAAGATTCTCTCTAATGTCACAACCATGATTTATGTTTCATCTATGACAGTCATTCCCGTCTACAACCTGTTTTATGACAGAACCGGCAGCTATGTTTTCGGTATGTGCGTTTCCATGTGCGCGCTGCTTCTCTGCCTCGGCAGCACTGCTACTGCGATAAAGACTTCCAAGAAGCTGGAGAGAGAATAAGGAGGTAAAGAAATGAAGCAAAACGATTTTAAGGTAGGGTTCCCGATAGCGGCTGTCTGGTTCGGTACAATGGTCGGGCCTTCGCTTCTTACAGGTGTTTTTTCCAGCATTTATTTTGCTCCTTACGGCGGACTGTGGTCCATATTATTTATGGTGTTCAATGTTCTGATTTCGGTAATCGTGGTTAGTACGGCGGCAGAAGTATCAAGACGAAACAAGGCATATCACTTCGGTGCCATGAGTAAAGCAATGTACGGAAAGTATTCTCCTGTATTCGGGCCGGTTCTCGATATTCTTATGATCTGCTCCGTGCTTGTTAATGCAGCCGCCCTTATCGCCGTATGGAAAACCCTTGTTCTGGATGTCTTCGGTATGTCTCCCATATTCGGTACAATATCCATTATCATTATCTGCACCTTACTTACTGCATACGGTGCGGGCTTTGTCCGCAAGGCCAGCTCCGTGATGACCGTCATTCTCTTTATTGGCATGATGGCTATTATGGGCATCACGATTTATTTAAATCAAGGCAGTTGGGGCAGCCTGGTGAGTTCCACAACTCCTCTGGAAGGATTTTCTGTTGGTCAGGGTTTCTGGAAAATTTTTGTTCTTGCATTCTATAATACAACAATATGTATGCATCTTGCGGCAGTGAATCAGACGCTCGAGTCTCCTAAACATTCCGTCGCTTTCGGTATCTATAGCTTCGTGCTCATCCTGTTTGCATTTGCAAGCACAACAACAATAATCCTTCCATATGCTGCAGATGCGGTTGTTGCACCTGTACCTATGCTGGCAGTTATTGAAGGCAATTTTGGAAGTCTCAGCAATGTGGGTAAATGGATATATTCCATCACCATGTTTTTTGCAATTATTTCCAGTTGCGTGCCGACAATGCAGTCCTGTCTCTCCCGTGTTGACAATTATCTGCCGAGAAAAGGTATATTTGAAAAGAACTTCTTCCGCAATGCTTTAGGAGGAATCTTATACTGGGTTATTGCCATTGCGGTTTCCACCATGGGGTTGACTGCGATCGTCAGCAGGGGATGGTCTGTTCTCGGTTATGTTTCTGTTGTCCTGATTGTAATTCCGTGCGTTATAATCATGCCAATCAAATGGCGCAAATCTGCTGCGGCAAAAGAGAGAATATTGTAATAAAACTATTATTTATACATTTATTGAAGGAGGTTTTTTATGAGCAGCTATCAGTATTTATTCACTCCCTTAAAAGTTGGTCCCGTTGTATTACCTAACCGAATTATCATGGGACCTCATCACACGTGGTTGCCTCGCGGCAGCGAACAGGAAATTGCTTATTTTGAAACAAAAGTTAAGGGCGGTGCAGGAACAGTCTTCTTGCAGTCTACCCGCGCCGTTCGCCATCACAGGCCGGTGGAGCCAGTTTTGAATGTTTACTCCGAAGAAGGTGCGGCAATACACGCCAAGACAGTTGACGCACTTCACAAACTGGGAGCAAAGGTGTTTATTGAGACCATGTGGTTCCCTAACATGTTCGGTTCCCCGTCAGTATCGTCTACAGTGCCAGCGCATAGTGCCACAACGATTATGCGTTCTCTGACTATAGAAGAAATCAAGGATTCAGTACAACAGTACGGCAAGAGTGCAGGTTACGCAAAAAAAGCAGGCTTCGATGGAATGGAAATGTATATGGCATGTGGTAATTCTTTACATCACTTTATCTCCCCAATGTACAATAAACGTACTGACGAATACGGCGGGAGTCAAGAAAACAGGTTGAGAGTAGTTCATGAAATATTGGACGCTATTAGAAAAGAAGTTGGTTCTGATTTTGCGGTTGGCCTTAATATTGATGTGGATGAAGAAGCATTAGGCGGTATTACATTGGACGAAGGCGTTGAAATATGTAAAATATTCGCAGATACCGGAAAAATTGACTTTTTGCGTATTTCAGCCCGTAACGTTAAAGCACAGGAAGGGCATTTTCACTATCCATCCTCTTATTTACCCCAAGGCACCGCTGTTTATGCTGCCGCAGCCGTGCGTGAAGTTGTGGATAACATCCCAATCATCGCATCGCATCATATCAATTCCGCTGAATATGCGGAACAATTGATTGCAGAGGGCCAATGCGACGCCGTGTCCATGTGCCGGGCGCTGATCGCCGACCCTGAATTGCCGAATAAAGCTAAAAATGGTCAGGAAGAGGATATTCGCTCTTGCATAGGATGCGTAGAAGGGTGTTATCAACGGTTTACGATGAATATTCCCGTTGGATGTTCAGTTAATCCAGACACTTGTGTTGAATGGAAAGGGCCTGTTACAAACGCTGAAAAGAGCAAAAAAGTCGTCATTGTCGGCGGCGGCGTTGCGGGCATGGAGGCCGCAATGATTGCGGCGCAACGCGGCCACAGTGTTACATTGCTTGAAAAGTCGGACATCCTCGGCGGTCATGTAAACATGCACACAAAGCTGCCTGGTCTCAGCGATAGGGCAGAAATTGTCCGATGGCTGGAATTGCAGCTTAGCAAAGAGAAAGTAGACATTCGCTTAAATACAGAGGGAACGGTGGAGACTGTTAAATCATTCTCACCCGAAGCCGTACTTGTGGCTACAGGTTCCAACTATTCCCGCACCGGTATTTCCCCCGACGTCATGTTCCCAATTCCCGGGCATGAATTAGATTACGTTTTGACGCCGGAAGAAGTTCTTTTAGAAGGAAAGGAAGTCGGACAACACATTTTAGTGTATGATACGACAGATTACATAGTAGGGCCCGGGTTAGCGGAGTTGTTTGCCGATCAGGGCAAAAACGTCGATTTGGTTACAGGTACGTCTGCGTTGGCTTTAAGCATGGCGAGTTCCTTTGTTAATAATGTTGTTTCAATGCGTGTTCTTCCAAAAGTAGACAATTATATTAGAGAAACCTATGTAACCAACATTGAGGATCATGAAGTGACCTTATCAAACAAATATACACTTGAAGAAGACACTATAAAGGATGTGGATACGGTAATTCTGGTAACGTCCAAGGCGCCTAATGAATCACTCTATTTCGAGCTGCTTGGGAAATTCCCAGAAATACATCTTGTGGGAGACGCTAGAGAAGCACGCTTTGCCAACTGGTCTATTGACGCTGCGATCAAAGACGGAAAGCTCTTTGCGTCTGCGTTATAAGCTTTCACAGTCGAAGGAGTGTATTGAAGAAGGCGGGAAAAGAATCACCGCACCACCACTTCAAGTGGTGGTATGCAGCACTGCGCCCCTATAAGGGGCTGAAAACATAAAACCATTAGGTGCGAAGTTGAAGCAGCTGGCAATTTGAAGTTTTGGGTGTATCGGCATCTGACACATCTGCCAAAGCCTATGTGAGTAAAAACTCTGGGCATCGCTGCTGCTACTTCCGTTTTCCCTAGCATAGCTGGGGGCTTAATCTGGAGTTACGTAACGTAGTCTTGTTCCTAGCATGTGATGATTCAAAAGTTATGACCGGCTCAGAAGTGGTTGTTGCTAACGGACTTACATCCGGTAAAGCGTAACTCGTGTTTTATATGTAGCTCACATTTCGTTGCCATTATCACATAATATAGTACCCTGCGATAATGGCAACATTATTATTTGTTTTTTGATGAAGGGGTTTTAAAATGGAACATGAAATTTGGGTTTGGGCTGAATACCTTGATGATGAAATACGGGAATCAAGTATAGAAATGCTTGGAGAAGCCAGAAAACTGGCTGACAAAATGAAATGTAAGGTTTGCGCTTTTTTAATTGGCGAGTGTGCGTCAAAATACGCTAGTAACGTCATATCTTATGGCGCTGATATTGTAAATATCTTTGAAGACCAAAAATTTAGCGATTTTGGAGTAGAAACCTATCTATATCCGTTCAGCAGCAAAAGGGAACCAAATAAAGCCTATACTATTTTTGTTGCGTTAACGCCTGACGGATTGGCATTGGCACCCAGGCTGGCAGCAAAATTTCAATGCGGTTATGCGGCAAATGCGGTTACGACTATCCTTCAGCCCGATGGCAGCCTCAAAACGACGGTGCCTGTATATATGGGAAAGGCTCATTGCGTCTACCGCTTTGAAATGGACGATACAACTGTAATTGCTATGAAACCGGGGAGCGTTGGCGTAACTGGCGCAGATGAAAAGAGAACCGGCGAGACGGTCATGTTTGATACGCACGGTATCCCTAAGTCTAAGACGCAGAGGAAAGGTTATATAAAGGCAGACCCCAACACTGTTGCAATGGACGAAACGGAAGATGTGGTTGCAGCAGGCAGCGGTTTTAAGATCCAGACAGACATCGAATTGCTGAGAAATGTTGCGGATATTCTGGGCGCTGTTGTTGGCAGCTCGAAGCCCGTGGTTGACAAAGGATGGATTCCGCGCCATAGGCTAATTGGGATTAGCAGCGGAAGACGAATATCCCCTCGTATTTGTCTGTGCGTAGGCATTTCAGGTTCCAGTCAGTTTATTGAGGGAATGAAAGAATCCAGAACAATTATCGCTATCAACAAAGATAAGGGCGCTACGCTGATGAAAATGGCGGATCTGGCTTTGGTTGGGGATCTCTATGAAATACTTCCTGAAATTGAAAGCCAATTGAAAGCAAGATAAAGCAAGAAGCTGTTTTTAATTATACAAATCAGAAGAGAGGTTGGTTCTATGCAACGCATAGTTGTTTGTGTAAAAAGCGAGTTAGACGCCACAGGCCCCATATTTCTAATTGAACCCACAGTTAAAATCAATACCAAGGACTTGGTGCCGATACTAAATCCTGCGGATCATGCGGCCCTGGCGCTTGTCCGTAACTGTATTGCACAGGAGGACGGTCAAATTACCGTATTGACAGTGGGGCCTCCCTCCGCTGATAAAGTTTTAAGAACTTGTCTGGCAACAGGAGCCGATAGCGCAGTACGCGTATGGGATGATTCGTTTATGGAAGAAAAAATGGATGCAAAAAATATTTCGCTGCTTTTGTCTAAGGCAATAAAAAAGCTTGATGCAGAATTAATTGTATGCGGCTCTGAAAGTCTTTGTGAAACGTCCGGATATGTAGGACCTGCGCTGGCGGAACTTCTTGATGCGGTGCAAATTTGCAAGGTTGATTTTATGCAATGCGATGATGGGGATGGTTCTATGGTATTCCATCGTAAGCATAATTACGGAAACAGAGAAGTGATTTCCAGTTCGCTTCCCGCTGTCGTTACCGTTGACTTTGGCGCGGCAACGCCGCCTGTTGTAAGCATGAAAGAATCAATAAAAGCAAAGAAAATGCCGATTACACTTTTCGATTTAGCGGAGCTTGCATGTGAGTCGTCGGAAATAAACGCAGACGCCAATGCCAATATTCTACAGTATATTCCGCCAAGGCCCAGAACAAAGAAACTGAACAAAGCGCCTGATAAACCTATGACCAAGCAGCAAAAGATGCAGATGATGCTTGGCGGCGGAGCAAGTAAAAAGAACAGCAGCGTTGTTGAGGGCAATCCAAAGCAGGCAGCAAAGGAATTTATAGATTTTCTTATCGCACAACGCATATTATAGCTCTATCATGGAAAGGGAGTGGGATTATGTCAGAGGAACGCTTCGACTGCATTATCGTCGGCGGAGGTCTTGCTGGACTGACGGTCGCTTACTTACTGGCGAACGAGGGTCTGGAAGTATTGTTACTTGAAAAAGGAAACTACAGCGGGTCAAAAAATATGACCGGGGGACGGCTGTATGGCAACAGCTTAGAGCGTATCATCCCAGGCTTTGCAGATATAGCGCCAGTGGAGCGCCGGGTTGTCAAAGAACGGTTGTCCATAATGAAGGATACCGTAATGCAGATGGTTGAATACGATGCTTCTGGGGTATTCGTTCAAGAGCAAGAAGGAGAAAGTTATACAGTATTGCGCGGTAAATTTGACAAATGGCTTTCAGAACAAGCTGAAGATCAGGGCGCTATGCTGGTGTGCGGTATACGGGTAGATGATCTGATTATCAGGGACGGTAAAGTTTGCGGCGTCGTCGCCAATGATGAAGAGATGGAATCAGATGTTGTTCTCCTTGCCGACGGCGTGAATTCTTTGTTAACACAGAAATTGGGTTACAAAAATAAACTTGGCACTAATCAGGTTGCAGTCGGCGTTAAGGAAATAATTGATTTAGGTGCCGATGTTATTAACCAGAGGTTCAATCTGAGTGACGGCGAAGGCATCGCTTGGATGTTTGTTGATTCTAACGAGGTATGCGACGGTTTTCTATATACAAATAAGGATAGCTTGTCTGTGGGCGTAACATTAAAAGTTGAAAACATACATAAAGCGGAAAGCTCGGTTCCGCAGATGCTGGAAGATTTCAAAAAGCTTCCTGAGATTGCCCCACTGGTATCTGGTGGCAGGCTTGTGGAGTATTCAGCGCATTTAATCCCAGAAGGCGGAATGGATATGGTTCCAAAATTATATGGGGATGGTGTGCTGGTGGCTGGCGATGCAGCGGCACTTTGCGCAAATTTGGGGTTTACATTGCGCGGGATGGATTTGGCTGTTGAGTCTGGTCGTCTGGCCGCAGAAGCTATTCTTGCGGCAAAGGAAGAAGGGGAGTTCTCCGAGCAATCGCTTTCCGGCTATCAAACAGCGATAGAAAAAAGCGCAGCAATCTCCTGTGTAAAGGGCGCTGAGATCTGCCGAAAAGCCGTAACTGACGCAGATTCTATGAAAGACCCTTTAGATGCGTTTAACAGTGCGCTGCAATCGGCACAAATCGGAGGAAAGGCGGTAGGCGATAATGGCTGATAATTTGAATGTGGCAGATAAACTTGGTGCGAATAAATTCTATACGGACGAGCATAACTCACATATTGCAGTTGATAAGGAATATCCCGACAAAGAGGAAATTGACAGAGTAATTCAAGCATGTCCCGCCGCATTATATTCAATTGATGAGAATGGCACGCTGTTCTTTGATTATTTGGGATGTTTAGAGTGCGGAACATGCAGAGTTCTTAGCGAAGGTAAGCTTGTTACTAACTGGAATTACCCGTTTGGATCGCTTGGTGTTGAGTATCGGTTTGGATAATAAACTATGATGAAATAAGCGGAATCGGTTAAATTGAAAAAATAGAAGGAAATTGTAATGGGTAAAGTTTATACGCTTACACAGGAAGAAATTTATCTGTTTAGCAAAAGTCCCAGCCAGGTCCAGGTAGCACACGAGAAAATTGAAAAGACCGGAGACGCCGATGCTCTGGCAGAGTTCGACAGCTTCAAGGCCGTGTTCAATAATGCACATGATTCCTTAACCCGGTGGCTTCTCGTTGAGATGGATGGTTTGTACAAACATGCCAGCCCCGATGCAACCCGTGACGTCATGATGGACTATTTTCGCCCCTCCGTTACACAGAACGCAAAAGACCATTACGATATCAGCTTTCGTGATCGCGTAGTCAGTATTGTTAATGGAATCCGATTGTTCCATGACGTCGGCATTATCTTTGACGGTGAAGATGATAAGAAGTTGACGTTCCATATGGACTGCTGCAGCGCCGGCCAGATGCTGCTTGAAGAGGGCTGGTATGACGAACCCCGTAACATTACCCGATGCCCGGCAAGCCATATGACAGCAGGGATCGACAACTTCCCAATCTATTGTGCCCATGATCCCATAATTGACATGGCTTGGATGACGGTATGCGGATACCCAAAAAAGGTTCTGGATTATGCGGATCCAGTAGCATCCTGTCCCTGCAAATATGTCGTCTACAAAAACAAAGAGGATATTCCTGAGTATTATTTCACACGCGTGGGCTTTGAAAAGCCGAAAAGCGGCACGGAGAAGAAATGAATGGATGCAAACGCTTCTCTCATCTCCGATTGCTGTTGATTGCGGTCAGAATGCAGTCATGTGAAACCTTGTAATGCGAAATATAGATATAGACTGTACAAGTAGCGGTCGGCGTCAAGAAATAATTGAATTGGGCGACTACGTTATTAACCAATGCTTCAATCTGAGTGCCGACGAAGATGTCGCATGGATGTTCGTCGGTTCTGGGATTAAAAGCGCTGAATACCCCACAAGATTGCCACCCAATACCTTTTCGCTTTGTGTAATAAAATTGGAGGGTATCTTATGCAGAATAAGTATGATAAATTATTTGAGCGATTTCGTATAAATAATATGGTTTTAAAAAATCGAGTGGCTATGGCACCGATGGGTACATTTACAGACAACTATGACGGAACACTTGATACAAAGACTATTAAATATTATGAGGCCCGCGCAAAAGGCGGCGCAGGTTTAATCATATCGGAAGTTCAGTTTGTGACCAGCAAGCTGGAATCATAGCTGAACAATAAAAGGGTTATTGATACAAATGAGCAGACAAGAAGCTTTTACAGACTTTCCGAGGCAGTGCACGCCCATAATGCAAAGCTGTGCATACAGTTAGGCTGCGGTCTGGGGAAAAATGCTTTTGTTTTTGAAGGTAATGTCGGCGATATCGTCTCGGCGTCCGATAACCCAATATTTTGGGCACCGGATAAGAAATGTCGCCCCATGACAAAAGAAGAGATTAAGGAAACAGTGGACTGCTTTGGCCGCGCAGCCAAGCGGGTTTTGGATGCGGAAGGGGACGCTATTGAGATACATGCGCATGTCGGTTATTTGTTGGATCAATTCATGACACCTGCATGGAATAGACGGATTGACGAATACGGAGGTACTTTTGAAAACCGTATGCGTTTTATCACAGAAGTATATGAAGCAATCCGCCAGGTGGTCGGCAAGCAATTTCCAATCCTTGTACGTATGGTATCTGACCATGATTATGTAGGGGGGAGAGGTTCTGAGGAAAGTATTAAAATCGTCCAATACTTAGAGCGGCTTGGCGTAGACGCACTTGATATTGATTTGGGGTGTTACGAAGACAGGAAATGGATTACCCCAACGCATTTTGCGGGAGAATCCTGTATGGCGGATGGCGCTGCTGAAATCAAAAAGGCGGTTAAAATACCGGTCTTAAACGCTGGAAACCATACGCCGGATTCTGCTTTGCGCACAGTAGAAGACGGTAAGGCTGATATAATCCTGATGGGGCGTCCGTTGCTCGCCGATCCTGATGTGCCCAATAAACTCATGCAAGGAGTCCCGGAGGATGTGCGCCCATGCCTGTTTTGTAATGAGTGCACGGGGCGGAGCGCTATGGGACTATATATACGTTGCGCCATTAACGCACAAGCTGCCGCTGAGAGCGATTATCAATTGCATAAAGCCGAAAAGCCAAAAAATATTGTGGTGATCGGCGGAGGACCTGCCGGACTGGAGTCTGCAAGGGTAGCGGCGGAACGTGGTCACAAAGTCGCACTTTTTGAAAAGGATGAGGAATTGGGAGGCCAACTGATACCTGCCTCAGCGCCCAGTTTCAAACACCACATAAAAGCCTTTTTGGAATATGAGAAGACGCAGCTCCAAAAGAGTAATGTCACAATCCGTTTAGGGAAATCTATTGACGAGAACGCGCCGGAATTGAAAGATGCCGACTGTATTATGGTTGCATTAGGAGCCGATCCGATTATGCCTCTGATAAAAGGTATTGACGGACAAAATGTTGTTGAGGTAACGGCGTCCCATGCCGCACCCGAACTTGTTAAGGGCGAACGAATTGTCGTTGCGGGAGGCGGACTGTCCGGCTGTGACGCCGCTATTGAACTGGCCATGGAAGGGAAAAAGGTGACTATTGTTGAAATGCAGGATACGATTGCGGCGGACGTAACTAAACTTGACAATCGTAACTGGCTCTTGAAAAAACTAGGAGACTATAACGTTAACATTTTGACAGGTCATACCGTGGTTGAATTTAATGATAAAAGCGCCATTGTGAAAGCGCCTGATGGATCGCTTAAAACTTTGGAAGCGGACACTATCATTACGGCTTTTGGAATGTCTTCCCGAAAAGAACTAACAGACCGTATTTGTGATAAATACCCAATCACTGCTATTTCAATCGGAGACGGCAATAAAATCGGCCAAATACTCGGCGCAGTACGCGGAGGTTTCTTTGCTGGTTGGTCCGTATAAGGCAACAAATAATTAATATTAGGAATTCTAGTGGTCTGTTATTATATTAAAACTGTAACAAAATAGACACGGGATTTTTATAACGTAAGAGCCTGTTTAGTATCTGGCTTTAGATGGATTTTTGGGGAGATTTTTCGTTAGACAAGGAAGATCTGACGACGCATATTCGTAGAATATATGCTAGGAGGCTCTGACGCAGTATAGCGGAAAATCTACCAAAAAGACGCCAGAACGGAGATGCTAAACAGGCTCTAAGAGGAAGAGGCAGAATCTAATCCATATCGTTTTTCAGGAAGTCGCCGTGGGCGAAATATGGCGCTTCTATCCGATAACCTTTATGCTTCAGCACCCTAAACTTAAAGACCAGCAGGGCGGCGGGGACATAGAGCTCTCTTGCCGCGCTGAAAAAAGACACGTTTTCATCGTTAAGTATATCAAGAAGCTCATCGTCGTCAATCAGCAGCTCGGCGGCAAATATGTTGGCTTCGTATTCGATAGGCTGTGCCAAATCAAAAAGTTCAATATCTCGAAAACCCTTCAACATAGCAATCTCCCTGTGTAGGATATCGTGACGGATCAAATCCAAACTTTTGGATTTTATCCGACGAAGCAGAGCGATGCACCTCTATAGAAATGGTATGCCATTAGCACTGCTTTCGGAATTTTTAGGACATGAGAATCCCGAAATAACCTTAATTTATGCATCTGCTGACATTGAAATGAAAAGAAACGCTATTGAAAAAGCATCCTCTTATCTTGTGCTACCTGATGCACATGATGCCATTCCGATTTGGGAAAATGACGATGAGGTGATCCGCAGGCTATATGGGCTAAGATAGAGCCTGTACCGATCAGCATTATTCCGACTATCTGACATTTGTTTGAGTTACTATAAAGAGATAATGCCGTTTGTCGGAATAATTTTTTTACTATAATTTTTTTATCGGAATAAGGTTCGTTTCCATCGCAAAAACAGCATGACAGGAAGGATTTAATGTGCTAAATTAAAAACAGGGGAGGTTGGTTTTATGTGCGCTCGTTATACCATCTTTACCGAGGAAGAAATTATTGAGATTCGCTCCATCATTGATGAAGTAAGCCGCAAGTTTGGGGATAGAGCTGTCAACACGGGAGAAATCCGCCCCACGAATACCGCTCCTGTCTTAACGCTTGAAGACAACCGGCTTGTCCCTTGTCCCGTTTCTTGGGGCTTTCCCAGATGGGACGGTAAGGGCGTTATCTTCAATGCGCGCAGCGAATCCGCGCTGCAAAAGCCGATGTTTTCCAAACCGTTATTAAGTCGGCGCTGCGTAATCCCGTCTACCGGGTTTTATGAATGGGCGGCTGCGTCTGTTTTTGGACAGCAAATTTCATTACTGCCGGTCGAGAACGCGACTAGCGCCAAAGAACCGAAGGTCAAGCTGTTTTTCCGTCGCCCAGATGAACCTATGCTCTATATGGCGGGTATGATAAATACATTTCAAGACAAGAGCGGGAAAACTAAGAACGTATTTGTTATCCTAACTACAGCGGC
>Ga0153950_1000282_pt1 | contig 22680 bp, 28 predicted proteins | sample TSNJ034MetaG_FD_104737 | JGI IMG/M metagenome (GOLD analysis project Ga0153950, IMG submission 104737) | Attine ant fungus gardens microbial communities from New Jersey, USA - TSNJ034 MetaG | ecosystem: Host-associated > Fungi > Mycelium > Unclassified | place: USA: New Jersey, Wharton State...
CTCACCTTTGATTGTTTCAACGGATTTTGTTACATCTCCTACAGATAAAGTAATACTCTCAATATCCTGCTCAATTACGCTATATTGATTGTGTATAGTGTTTATGTTGTCTCTAATAAACTGCAAGTCATAATCAAAGCCAGTTGGGTAAGTTCCAAACTCTACCTTTGGTCGAGAAACAGTAATTTTCTCACCCTTGGCAGTGATGATAATCTTTAAATTAGACACACTTGTAATCTCTTTATCTTCTATTTTGTAAGTCGTATAAAAACGCTTAGAGGTATTTGTTATACCATACTCGATGACATACTCCAGTAATTGCTCACCTGCATATAAAAAGCAACTGTATGTCTTCTTTGTGCCATCTTTATAACCTACATCGAAGGTCGCTCCTGCATACCCACTCCCAATAATTGCATTCACAAAATCAATTTGAACAGAGATACAAATATCTTTAGCTTGCAAGTAATCTTTTGCGATATCTAAAGGCATATCATTGCTATAGATTTCGTTGTCCACCGCTTCTATTCCTTGATTACAGTTGCTAAATATGTTGTGCGATCCAGTCTCGAATTTGTAAACGGACTCGCTTAGACTATTGATTGATGTTGATATTTCATCAATACTAATTGTTAGCTTTGATGTTTGCTCTTCAGCATTCTCTGCTTTTTCTGCAACGATATCTAGTCGTTGTTCTTCTTGATCCATTTTCACTTGGATTTTTTTAATCTTTGTATCGTTTGATATCTTTTGTATTTGCTTTTCTTCATTTTTAGTATAGATGCTTCCTTCAACATCAGCGATTAATAAGTCGCCCCCAGTATATGAAGCATTTAGTGATGTTACAATAAAATTAAACTCATTATTGTAACTAATCATATCCCCTAAACCAACATTACTAGGTAAAACCATTTTTATTCCTGTTACTATGTTAAGCTGTAATCCTACGTAAAGATCATACACATAATCAATAATATCTTGGTTATCTACATAGAGATTCCCACTATCTATAAACAACGTATTACCTGTGGTATTGCCTTTACTAAAAACGTTAAGGCTATCATCATACATTACCCTTGTCACTTGATAAATTGCGTCTTTTTCATAGCTTGCGAATTGATCCGTTGCAATGATTGGTGTTTTGCTTAAAGATTTAAATATAAAACTACCTTTACCATTAGGTATAAGGTTCGTTCCTGCAAGTTCCGCTATCCACCCTAAATGTGTTCTAATACTTAAGGTGTTGTCATACCAGGCTACCTTATTATTTAGAATAAATGTTGGTATAGCACTTGTTACAAAGGTAAAACCTGTTAAGGCTTTGATTTCCTCCAACTGCTCCTTAATTGTTGTAGGATAGGCTAATTGCGAGTTATAAGCAACATCCAAGTTGTAAGCATCACTAAACATTTTAAGGCTTAGTTCGTTTGTGTATTTTTCTGGAGCTTCTACAACTAAGAAAAACAATTCTACAGAGATATCATATTCTTTAATACTCCAATAGAAAGATGTATTTAAACTATCGAAATAGCCATCTTTATTATTTAAAGATATATCCAATTGATAGGTTGGCACATTGCCTATTAAGCGATACTCTGTAAAATCACAGGCGCGCTTATAGCTTGTTAATCGATTGCTTACATCCACCCCATTGTATTTAATAATCATTCTTTACACCTCCGTTAGATCAAAAGAAAAGGAATCCGCCTTGATTCCTGTACTTACTCTTTTGTAATTATATTGTTTTTGATTCGCATACATTTCTATCGTGCCGTTTAGGCCTTCATTGGGTAGGTACAACAATACTTTAAATGTTGTTGGTTTAATCATCCTTAATATTTTTAAAATATCTGGAGTATCTGTTAAATTATAGGTTAATGATATTTTGAGGATTTCAGCTCTTATCCTACTTCTGATTAACTTACCAGTTGTAATAATACGTATACTACCGCCTGAATCCAAATCCTCTAAACTGACTGAATAACTAGAAGGTGTGGGAAGTTCCACTCCTTCTATTTTTATTTTAATTGTGTCTACATTTGCCATATCTCACCTCTCCTATTAAAATGCTGGTTTTCCTGTACGAGTTTGATAATCTTTCATGCTTTCAATTACTTTTTTAGCTAAGATTGATCCATCTTCTAACACTACATTTATTACGTAAGTGGCACTACTTAATGGGCCTTGTTGTTCTGGTGCTTGATATGTCATCCTCTCAGCCAATTTAGATGCAATCAAATCTAACCCTTGTGTATTGTTTTTAAGTGGGACAACTGCTTCTTGCCCTGCTTCCCCTATCATAGCTAACGTAGCACCATCAACGATACCACCATGTGCAAGTTTAGGTAATTGTGGTACTGATAGTGGATTGTAACTCCATAGGCCACTAAATGGTTTAATACCTAAAACACTTATCGAGCGGATACCATTAAGGATAGCATTTACTGTATTAAATGGTGCTGCAATCACCCTATTAATCCCACTGATCAGTCCATTAACAATGGTTTTAAATACATTGGAAATTCCATCCACAACGCCACTAAAGATTTTTCCACCTAGTGCAAACAATCCAGTGATCGTATTCCATACTCCAGAAACGATCCCACTCAAACTATTAAAAATACCACTGAAAATCTTTTTTACGCCTTCCCACGCTTTGCTCCAATCGCCAGTAAACACACCAGTTAAAAAGGTAATAATACCACTAAATATATCAATAATACCACCAACAATTTTACCAATACTCTTAAAAATTTTTTCAACATTAGGCCACAGCACATCCAATAACCAGCCCACTAAAGGCATAATGAAGTCATTGAATATCAGCAACCCAAAGCTAACGATATTTCCTACAAAATCTAAAAACTTTTCAACAAGACCTTTTAAAGTGCCTTCCCAAAGCTCTTTTAAATAGCCTAGAATTTTTTTAATAAATTCCCAAATATTAGTAAATGCGTCCAATACTCCAGTAACAATAGAGGCTCCATAGGTATCCCACACCTCTACAATCATTGCCCAAACATCATTTACTTCTTCCCAAATATAGGTTAACACCTCTTTAATTGTGGTCCATATGTCATTAAATAAAGTCTTTACATTCTCAAATACTTCGTTAACTTTATTTCTAAATGTTTCACTTTCATTGTAAGCATAAACTAGGGCAGTTACTAACGCTATGACAGCGATAATTGCTATTGTTAAAGGATTTGCATTCATGATTACTGATATAATTGTCATAACTGCTTTAATGGATAACAAAGCGGTGCCTACATAAGCAAGTGCCGTTCCTAGTGCTGACAATAAAGCTTCGTTTTGACTAATACCTTCTAAAAAATCTCTTATCTTTCCAGTGATTTCAACTAGCTTGTCAATCAAGAATTGTATATATGGATTGTTCTCTGGACTTAATGCCTTAAACATAGCGGCCCCTACCTTACCTAATATTGTAACCAATAGTAAGACTATCGATGCTACGTTTTCAATCGCCTTACCAACTCCAGCATCTAAAATATTTTCGATTAAATCCGCTAAAGCACCAAAAGCTCTTCCAACCGCATCTAAAGCACCTTTACCATAAGTATCCCATGCAGTTTTAAGAGGCTCCCATATCTTTAACAAGATAGATTTAATCTTATCCGCTATTGCTTGTATTTGGGTACTTAAGGTATCGTTTAATGTTGGTGTTTCGATTGCCCCACCACTATCACCGCTAGCACTTCCGCTAGAGCTATCATTACTTTGCAATACATTTAAATTGTCAAAGCCTGCCAGTCCTCCTAATTTCTCTGCGGTGTCTGTTGCAGCATCTCCAACGCTTGCGACACCAGCACCTAGATTAGAAGCTCCCGCACTTGCACCAAATAAAGCAGTGGTAAAGCTAGCAATAATAGAAGCTACCTTTTGAACAATTGGCAGTAATGTATTAAACAAATTAATAATCACCTGTACTATTGGTGCTAAGGCTTGCCCCATACTATTTTTTAAAGTAGTAATACTATTTTGCAATTGTTCGTTACTGCTCATATACGAATTTACAGAAGATCGCAGAAATGAAAAAATAGATCTTCCAACCGCAAGACCTAGCATTCCCTTCATGATACGACTAAAACCACTTGACATCTTACTTGATAAATTTCCAAAAGCACCATTCATTTTATTGACAGAGCCTATTTGCCCTGGTGTAATAAACTTCTGTTTGGCCAAGCTCCCTAATTTACCAATAAAGCCTCCTATCTTTTTAGTAACTGTGGTAATAGGTGACATTAGTTTTGTAAAAGCTTTAGTACCTACTGATACGATACCAGGTATCTTTTGCATAGCTCCACTAGCAAAACTTGGTATTTTGCTAAAGGCATTTTTTAATGGTTGCGGAATTGCATCCGCTATACTATATAGGTCTTCTCTTATACTTCTAAATTGATTAACGACACCTCTCCTAACAACAGAGGCAACATTCACAATTCCTAATAATGATTGTTTCCATTCTCCATCAGGCATAGTACCTAAAGACGTATTAATAGCATTACCTAAGTTTCTTATACTTTCTTTAATAGTTTGGATTGGATGCTGAATAGCATAGACTCCCTCTTGAAAAGCAAGTGTTAAAACATTCTTAATGCCTGGGTTTATCCCATCCAATCCGTACAATAAATGGTTGGCGATTGGGGATGCTATATTTTTAACATCCATCACTATTTTTGATAACTGGCTCTTTAATTCTTGTGTACTAGCTTTGAAAGATTCAATAATAGCTCTTGCTTTTTCAAAACCACTCATTGAATCAGATAAGCTCGCAATCTTTCCCATATAGTAAAGTTGATCGCTAGCCATGCGTGCTTGTTTTTGTAAGTCGCTTAATTTTAACTCTGTCATAGACATTTGACTATTTATTTGGCTGATATCAATTTGACCCAATTTGGTTATTTCTCGGTTTAATGGGGTGGCTTCTGACTTCACTTTATTTAGTTGCTCTTGCATTTGTTGTAGCGTATTTGTCATATTAACAACTTCATCATCTATCAAACTATTACCATTTAAAAGTTTCTTCCCTTCGCTAATGCTTTTATAAAGCGAGTCATACATACCATTTAAGCTATTAACTTGAGCTTTCATGGCATCTAAATTTTGGTAATCGTTAGAACTTGTTTGTAGCTCTGATAATTTATTCGCAACGGTTTCAATTTGACTATTTAAGGCACCTAGCTTCGTTTCGCTATGACCCATATTAAGAGATAGCTCTTCTTTGTTCATAGTTGCTACTTGCTTTTTGAATGACTTAGATAGTTGCTTAAACTCATTATCTACGCTTTTTCTTGTCTGTAAAGCACTACTAGTAATATTAGATACTGTTTCCGATAGCTTCCTAACATCTTTCATAGTATTCCTGACACTTTGTGCAACCTTTTTAAAATCGCTTTGGGCTTTAGAGGGGTCTGCACTAAGTTCCACTCCAACATCATAAACATTGTTATCACTCATATATTCACCCCTTTCTTTGTTTTATTCTTTTTCTATATTCTCTTTTTTGTTGTTTATACCGCTCTAATTCTTCAAGTTCTTTTTGCTTTTCATAAGCTTCTTGTTCTTCTATAAAAAATTCTGGATACATATTCCATAAGGTGATTGGTTTACTCCCTTTATCAATTAAACAAGCAATCCCTGATACTATCTGGTTCGATGTCGCTTGACTAATTAATAACTGGCGTTTAAACACATCTCTTCTCACTCTTAGATACGATTGAATTTGATGCAGTATTTCATCAACTGACATCTCCCAAAAATCAAAAGAGCTTATCCCAGCATCTAAAGCATTAGGATATAGCTCTTGTATAAACTCTGTTAAATTTTTGATTTCTGTTAATCTGTTTCCTCGCTCAAGCTTTTCATACTCTCTAAAATTTCCTCCGCTTGAGCTTTCTTGAAAAAACCACTACATGCAAAGATAGGTACAATGACATCTGTTAAAAGCGACGTTTGATCCCCATCTTCCTCTAAGTAATCATCATAAATCTTTTCTATATCTTTCAACTTTATTCCATGGTGATATTTACCCATTCCGCCATGCAAAATTAAAAACATGGCATTTAACGATGGTACTGTATCTGCTGTAAGCATACCCATTAGATTACCTTTGAATCTTTCTTCTAATTTAAGAATTGACGATGTAGTTAATTTTAATTTATATTCTTCGTCCTTTACGTTCCATGTCACATACGGTTTAATTTCACCCATTTATTATTCCCCTTCCTCGTCATCCTCTGGATCAGTGATTTCTAAATCACTTTGTAATGCGATAGAAGCTTCAAATTCTATTACATCATTAACTCCACCACCAGTACGTTTTACTGATACTTGCCCTTTGAATGCAGTAGTTGTCCCATCCTTCAAGGTTTCCTTGAAATCAACTGTTTCTCCAGTTGATTGCAATTTTCGTAAAATACGATACGGACTACCAATCTTTGTATTATCGTACTTAAACTTATATACTAAGTCTCCAGCATCTCCAGTTCCTAGCTCGTACTGTTTTGCTTTATCGGCAAGTGTTGTATTCTCTACTTTTTCTGGTTCGATTCCCATATCTGGTAATTCTTTTAATCCAAGTAATTCAATATATCCGATTGAAGCACTCGCTTTATACTCTAATTTTGCACCATTTACTAACATTGTTTAATTCTCCTTTTCTATTTGTGATATATATATTTTTCATCCGTGCTAACAACTGCTCGATATCTCATGACTTTGTGCCTTAGACCGTTTGGTTCGTCTTGATCTACTGCATTCGTTCTCCTAAAACCCAAGCCAGTCATTACCTTATCTATTTCTAAACTAAAAGAGGTAGTTGATGTTTTTTTAGTCCATATATCAATCTTGTAACCGATTGTTGTTAACTGTTCTTCATTATCTGTGATTGTGTGAGGCTGGTTTGTTTCTTCTTGATACACAACAATCGGAAACTTTGACCATTGTTGTGGGTAACCTGTCGTAATGCTATCATTAAGTCCCTCAATCTTTTCTAACTCACTCCCAATTAAATCCTTTAAACTAATCATTTTCTCAACTCCTCTTCTACTTTTTTTGCATATTCAATACGCATAAACTTAATTAATTCACTTTCATGGTCCGCTAATGCAGGATACATAAAAGGGTGGGCAGGTTGCCCATACGAAATATAAAACTCACCTATTTTAACAAAGTGATACTTTTCTGCTATTTCCTTGTCAATTTGGGATTCATGGATAAACCAAGGCGTCAAAGTATAGACTGGGTTTACCTCTGGAGAAATTCCATCATGGTTCTCCTCACCCATTGGGCCAGTTCCTAATTCTACATAGATAGCATGGGTTGCATTGGTAAAACAGCGACCGACTATCTTTCCATCACGTTCAAAAACATTGATAACAATCCTTTCTCTTAATTCGCCCTTATTAACTGGCACGTTCAATTTTGCGTAACCTTGGACCATAAGAATGGCTTTAGCGACAAGTTCATCCAGAAAGTTATCAAGCTCTTTACTGGCTAGCCTTTCAAATTTGATTGCTAGATCTTCTAGTGTTAGTTTTCTTTTTCTGGCCATGCTTTTAATTCCAATACCTTATGCTTTAAATATGGTTTCGACACATAAAGAACGTTATATGCTGGATGCTTGCTATCCTTCTTTAAATAAATAGCATCTCCCTCTGCAATATCCGCATCTTTATCAACATTAGCATTGTATATATACTTCAGTTCTTTTCCATAGACTTCTGCTTGTACTGTCCCACTTGCTGGCCAGATATTCATTGAGATTGGGTCCCCTACCTCTTTATATACTTCAAAGGTGTTTTTTTCCTTATCCTTTTCTATCACAGGTCTTTTAATCCAAACTTTCTCCATCCTGTTTTTTCTCAAAAGTAGCACCTCCTACACGAGCTAATCTTTTGTTTTTTAATCTAGCAAGCATTTCATCTTTCGTAATAAAGGTGGTACTAATACCACCTTCACTATTACTTTTTGCGTTGTCTATTCCATCGTTTAAATAGCTAGACAAAGCGATATCGTATTGCACGCTTTGAAAACTTGGTAACATCTTGGTCCTATTTGTATATTCCAAAATATCCGCTTCGGCTAATGCCATAGCTTCTAAGATATCTTCTTCTTGACCACCAGTTTTTTTCATTAGTTTAGCTAAAACATTCATACTAAACTCCAACTTTTACTAAAGCGGCAACGAACTCATCCTTGTCCCATTTTGTTGTATATGTAATACCATTTTTATCACATAACTTTTTTAAATCCCCAATAGTCATAGCCTTAAAGATTTTTTTTGCTTCCTCTTGGTTATTATCTGGTTTGTCTTCTCCACCATCAGGAACATCTGGAGTATCTAATTGAGCATTATCTGTTCCATCCTTAGAACCATTTCCATCACCAGTATTAATATCATCTAGGTTTAAATTAGAATCTTCTCCTTCTATTTCAACTGGAGTATACCCTAGCGGTTCATAGATGATTTTAAATGCTTTCTCAGAGGCTTCTATCGTCTTTCCATCTTTTACATATTTCATTTTCTAACCTCCTATATGCTTGGTGCTATTTTTACTAATAAAGCAAAAGCCTCAGCTTTAATCGGTAAATAGGCAACACGCATTGTTGCTTTAATAGCAATCATATCTTGTTCAGCTAATGAGATAGGCATTCCGTCCTCGTCAAGTGTCCCTTGTAACGTTGCTTCTGTAAGGATTTGATACTCAAGACCATCTCTAACTCCTACAATTGATTTTGTCCAATCACCTGCAATAATTTCTGCCTTGTTCTTATCCCAAGCACCGTTACGAGAGAATTCAATAGGATTAGAATAGAATTCTGTTTGTCCAACTCCTGAAACAAATAATTGATTACCATTTGCATCTCTTAACTTTCTTAACCTATTCTTGATTCCATAATGTGCCGCAAAGCCATTCACGTCTAATCCTCCATCTTCTACTAATGCCATTTGATCCGATACATCTAAATCTAATGATTCTGTAGCCCCATCAACAATATAATTACCTGCTGATACAGCTTGATCATACACATTTAATGCAAAAGGGGAGTCAGTTCCAAATAATGAAGCACCATCAAAGGCTTTATAAAAGGCTTCTGAAATTGGTTCTTTTAATTCTTCAAACACATTAATTGTTGTATCCTTTAACTTTTCGTTTGTCACTGGAACAATAACCGCTAATTTCTTAGCTACCATTTCTGGGAAAATCCATTGTGCCTTACTTACCCCAATTCTTTTTCCTTCTCCTACCCAGTAAGCTCCTGGTCCTTCTACTAATACAGGAAACTTTTTATTGTCACTATCCATAGGCTCAACACGAGACAATCTCATGACAGAGGACCCTCTTGCTACTGCCTTCATAATTTCTTTTGCTTGGATTGTTGGTACAAATCCTTTTAATTCATCTTTTAAATATTTAGCCATTTTTTTAATTCTTCCTTTCTATCTTTTTGACTGATTTTCTTTAATAATTGATACAAATGATGTGCCACTACCTAAATCTTCTTCATCATCTAATGGAGGCTTGTGTAATGCTTCTTTTCCTTTTGTTGCTTCTGCTACTGCCTTTTTAAGTTCTGCCTTAAAAACCTTAGCTACTGTAACGATAGATGCATCGCAAGCTTTTTCGTCGCTGTAGGTTAGCAACTCCGCTAAACCTGTCGGCAACTCCTGTTTTTGTAGCTTAATAATCGCTTCAGCTTTTAATTCTCTTTGTAAGATTTCAGCCTCTCTAATATCTAAATCCCTTTGACGGATTTCATCCTCACTCATACCTTCTATTTCTTTTGCTTTTTCTTCTTTAGCTTTTAAGGCGTTGTCGATCATTCGCTGAATTTGTTCTTGTGTTAATTCCACAGTATTTTCATCTGTAGATAATTCTTTTTCTGTTCCCGTTTTTTCCCCTCCACCATCTCCAGGATCATCATTGAAATGCTGAAGGTCGAACGGAAACATGATTTTACTTTTATACATTTTTTGCTCCTTTCTGCATCATCTTTTAATGTCATAAGAGCTTTGGACATAATAAAAGACAACTAGTTACCCTGTTGCCTCTTTCTGCACTTTTTTACCACCTTCTTTTTTAAAAACAAAAAGGTAACTAATTCTTTAGCTACCTTCGCATATCACTTATAATTTACTTATTAATTCCATTGCTTTTTCTTCTGCTACCATTTCAAATTCTAAACCCCCAAAAAAAACACGTGATAATTCAAAATCAGTCATCCAATCTTTTGTAGCTGGGTCATATCTTTCATAAGGGTTATCATTACATCTTCTAGCAATAGTTTTACTTTTAGTAATGTCATAATTACTACTTGCTGTCACAACTACCATGTATTTATACTTTGACATATAGATCACCCTTTCTTTGTTTTATCAAAACTAATAATTTTATCAATATCATCTGGAGTAATTAGATCTTTTAAATTATTCGCCATTTGCTCAAATAATTCCATTTTCCTTTCATACGAAGTAGTATCTAATCTTTGTTCTTCATACAATAGATGATTGGTTTCTTTTATCTCTAAACTTTGAGGTGTATGAAACTGCAACTCAAAATTATATCCAGAACCATCCTCTACTACACAATTCAAGCCTCGATAATCGCTTTCTAAATCTCCAAGGGTGTTTTTAACCCTAACCATATTATACCCTTTTTCTTTCAAGTCATCAACAACATTAAAATAATGAGTTGTCAAATTATCTGGTGTACTAACACTAGTATATCTTACTAGGTCATACATTGAGTTAGAAACTTCACTTAGCGAACTACCTGCTTTTAAGTCGCTGTTCATTTTTCTTACTAATGAGCCTTGACCTTTTAACCTAAAGTCTAAGCCTTCTAAATGTCCGCCATACTTATCAACCGCACTTGATAAATCACTTGTAATTGTTGGCTCTTTTTCCTTAGCTGTCATTAGAAGTGATTTTGCTTTGTTTTCTACACTATACTGATGTTTTACTTTCGCCCATTGCTCAGGAGTCTTATATTTTAAGTCTTGAAAACTATCAAGGCTTTTCATATTGGAATTGTCACTTAATACTTCTTTGTATTTCTCATATTGCTTTTTATCGCTACCTAGATTAGTAACTTTCTTTTGCAATACCTCAACTGCATCATGCCCATATTCGCCCTGTAATCGTTGTAACCATTCATCGTAAGTGATGTTACTAAAAGTTTCGATTTCTCCAGTGAACGGATTTCTAGCTCTTCTTTGTAATGTATTTTCTAAAGCATCTGATATAAATGCTCTTGTTACGGATCTACACCATGCGTGTAATGGCGGTACATTAACACCGATTTCCACTTTATCGACATCTACTTTTTTTCCATCATGTTCACGACAGAGATCAGATGTTTTTAAATCTAGCGTAGCCACAAAAATTAATGTTTTAATACTGCATTCTTTATACACTTCTATATCCATTGAATTCGCAACAAAAGCCGATTCCGTAAAAACAAGTCTTCTCGCTTGTTTTCGACCAGATAAAAACCGTTCCTGAATCACATTAGACATATCACTATAGCTTTTACCAGTCAAAACACCTTCTAAAATTGTTCGTTTGACATCATGTGCTAAGTCTTGAGTATTATTCCAAATACGCTCGGAATAATTTTTCCCAAACCATTTTGAGTTTAATAGCTTATGCACCACTTTGGGATTAACCTTATTAAACCCAAAAGAAAGGTTGAGACCTTTTTGCATTTCGTACATGTTTTTATAATAAGATTCATGTGCCATATCAATATAGTTTAAAGTATTAAACTCCACCTCTTTATTGCTAATCCTTTTGACAATGTTATCAATTTCTAATTGTGCCTCTTGAAGACGCTGTATACGATAAGCATATGCTGGAGCTTCTAAAACTTTTAATAGTTCTTTCCTTGATTCGCTATTCGGGTTGTTTTTAAGCTCTCTAAGCAATTCTTTATAGTCGGTATCGTCTTTTAAGGAGTTAAGCAAACGTTTGGCTTCGGCTTCACTCAGTCCATATTTTGACTTGTATCTATCAAATATCTTTTTAATAGATTCGTTCATGTACTGACTACTAGAAGCATATAACCTATTTAAATTATCAAGATTCATGTCATCAAGTAAACCACTTAATAGCTCACTCTTTCGTGTTTTCCAATAATCATCACTCTTGCTCATTTTCTTCTAATCCATTTTTATTGATAGGCGTGTTGTGATCGTCTTTAAATAACTCCTGTTGTCGCTTACTTGATTCTTCTTTTTCTACCTTAACGGCTTCGATTTCTTTAGTCGGATCTTCAACAAATGGTATCTGATTTAACAAGGTTTCTTTACTAACGATTCCATCTAAATTACTAATCATTTGTGCTATCTCTACCAAATTCTTAGGTAACCCTCTTGTAAAACTAGGAATAATTGCAGTTGGGTTCTTTTCAATATTTATCAACCTTAAATAAGATGCATACAAGCGCATCCTTTTCTTTAGCCCTTTGGTATAATAACGTTCTTTTGTATCGGTTATCATCTCTAACCCGAGTAATTTATACTCCATAGCAACTCCTGAAGAATTCCCTACAAAATTCTCATCTGTTAGGTTTGGAACGTGACTAAATGTATAAATATCTTCCTTGATTGCTTTTCTTAGAACTTCCATACCTTCCTCGTTAAATGTGCGTGTGATATATTCCGCTTTAGTAGCATCGGGCATCTCAAGTACTCCTTTTTGCCTTAAAAATCGTAAAGCTTTACTAACTTGCTTGTCATCTTCTCCCATCAATGCCCCGTAAACGACTAGTAAAGAATCTAAAAACTGCTCTTTATCGTTTACTCGGTCGCTTTGGATAGTGTTATAAGCATCAATTAATGGAATTTGTTGTTCATAGTCTCCAATAGCATCTTTATTGTTTCGATATTCAATGATTGGAATTTCTTTAAAATGATGCAGTTCTCCATCTTCTTTTAAATAATCAGTATTTTCTTTTTGATTATTATAAAGAGTAAAACTATACTTGTTTTCTTCATCAAACAGAGTGACGACATAATCTGATTCATCAGTCGCACTATTTTTCTTCTTGTAATAATATACTGCAAATAATTCTTTTTGTTCAATCGTATCATCATATACGATAAAAGTATTAATCGGGTTAAGATTTTTAGATATAAGGTCATTAGTTCCTTCCATAGGATAAACATATTCGTAAGAGATACCTAATCGTATAATTTCTAATCCGTTATCGTGGTCTATTTCATCCATATTGGCAATGTCAAAGAAGTCTGTTAATTTGTCTAATTCTTCTTTTAACGTCTTGTCCTCACTAGTGGAGTATTTTATTGCATTACCTAAAAAATAACCTAGAGAAGTATCTGCAATATCTTTTGCATGATTACAAACCACTTTATTATTGGGGGCTTCACTATCTTTTTTACTTCTATTTAAGATATTATGTTCAGCCAAGTAATAAGCTAAATTCTTTTTTAATCGTTGAGCAGTACCATTTCTGTGTTTACTTATCAAATGATGTAGCCTATCTACACGAATACCATTTTCTTTATAATCTTTTCTTGGATATGTAAAATCTTCCATTGTTTTTCCTCCCTTCTAATGAAATCCATAATCTTTTCTATCTCTAATAACTACAATATTTTTATTTGTTAATATCGTATAACAAAAATATCTAACTGCGTCCATACAATGATCGTGCTTCTTGATGGGTTTATCCTCACCTCTTGCACCTGCTTTTTCATCCCAAATATAAGAAGCAAATTCTTTTAATGTCTCAACACATTTATCCGTAAAAAAGATTTTACCTGTGACTAATAATGTGCCTACAAATCTAATACCATCAAGTACATCATTGCTTGCTTTTTTTATGTAAAAACCTCGTTTTTTAAGTTCAGCAATAAATGATGCGGCAGACGGATCTACAATCACTGCTTTTGGTTTAATACCACCCAAAAAAGTAATTAGGTCATCTGCATACTCACTATCGGTTTTCTGTTTATTTTTCTCTCGTCCTGAATAATAATATTCATCAATACAGTACCATGTATTTGAGATTCCCTTTTGCCACAATAAAAAAACGGTTGCATTTTGTGTACCGTAGTCAACACTTACATAATAAGTGTTTCTTAATTTTTCTGTAATCCTATCTAGGACATGGATGGTTTCATCAAACATATCATATATGATACCTTCCGCCACAGACCACAATCCTAAAATATAACGGTTGTAGAACACTCCAGTATACATTGATCTATAACGCTTTTTAATATGTTCTGATAAACTTAAGTTATCATCCATTGTAAAATGTAAATAAATCAAATTCTTTTCTTTTCGTTTATCAATCCATTTTTCTTTAAAATAATGATATGGACTGTCTGGATTGCAATTAAACCATAACGTTGATCCTTCAACACTACATCGACCGGTTGCTTGATTAACAAACGATTCAGGCATTAATGCTACTTCATCAAAGAAACATCCAGCTAGTGTAATCCCTTGTATTAAATCTTGGCTACTTTCATCTTTACCACCAAAGATATAAAAATAGTTAATCGCTCCTGTACGTCGTCTTTTTACTTCTAGGTAGTTATCTGCCCTGTGATCCTTAATTGAGTACCCCATAACTCGTAAGACTATTTTTAATGTAAATAATACATTTCTCCTAAAGGATCCTATGGTTTTACCGCACATTCCAAAGTTATTGAATGTAAAACTTTCCATCGCCCACATGATAAATGATAGCGACATACATAAGGTTTTCCCTGAACGAATCGCTCCATCAGCGATAATACCGTCTTTATTTCTATAAGGACTGCCATCAGTCCACCAATTTAAGACCTGCCGTTGCTTCTTGCTGAATGGTTTAAATATAAATGTTGGTTCTTTATTCTTCATACTCGTCCCAGTCCTCTGATGCAGTTCCGTTTAATGCTTCGATAAAATTGTTGTATTGATCCTTTTGCTCTTCATTACCTAACATAATATTTTTTGACAACCAATCTAAAGCTTTCATCCTATCAGCGAGTTTGATGGAAACCCCACCTTTAAATTTCTTTATTTCAGTAACCAAAGTTCCATCTATATCATCGAAGTTACGTAAACCCACAGAACTTCCTTTAAATTCTACAAAGTCTGTCATATCCGCAAAAGCAATATCAATATACTTTTGGACAATGTCTTGTGGGTCCAGGATAGCCTCAGTATACATATCTTTCTTTAATCTGGTAATTTCTTCTTTTATTCTTTCTAATTTCATCCATCGACTAGCTGTTACACAAGCACTTGCATACGCAGTACTTGGGCGGATGCGTTGATACGCCTTTACTTGGTTATGATATTTTAGATAATAAATGCAAAAAAGCTGTTCATCTTCGCTCAGCTCCTTACTATCAATTACTATATTTTTAACAACTTTTTCCGCACCCTTTTTCGATATTGCACCCTTTTTTTTAAGGGTGCCTTTTTTCGGCCAATCATTCCGCCGCTTCCAAGACTTTACGGTATTGAGTGTTACACCGTATTTCTCGGCGATGTCTTTGTCGCTCATTCCAGCTTTATGATCATCTAAGGCTAATTCATAATTTTTCAAGTCATATCACCACCTTCCTTTCTTAATCAAGTACACCTACCTTCTCAAATGTCTTAAATATTTTCGGTGACTGTATAGCAAACCAGTCGACCATTTCTTCATTTCTTGCCCATGAATCAATTTCATTACTGCTACTATCCAAACCGCTTTCGTATAAGTATGCATGTATGATTTCATGACGTACGACAGCGTTTTTTGATTTGGTAGTTTTTAATATCTGGATTTCTTTAGCTTCAAAATCAGTTAATCCAGCACATTCTCTATCTTCAATAATACAGTGATTAACTTCTTTAATCGTGTATTTAGTTCCAAGAACTTTTATCATCATAAAAGATTACTCCTTTTTCTAATCTCCTACTCAAACAAAAAAGACACCATTGCAAATAGCATCTTTTCTATATATTCTCAAGGAGGAGAATGCGTATGCGGTTTTCTTCATAAATCCACACTATCATAATAACACATTATTTGTTACGATTTGTTACGACTCGTATAGATCCCACAGCTTTTTTATGTACGACACTTACATGATGGCGACTATTATAAGGCATTGTTCTTGCAATCTGCTCTAATGTTAGACCGCCAACATACCTATGCCATAAAACTCTCCTATAATCTGCATTAGGTGCAGTATCAATAGCTCTAATTACTCTGTTTTTAGCTTTCTCTGCCCTTTTTATTTCACTTGCCAAATTGTTCAATACTCTCTCAATCTCTGCTATAGCAGTAGGAAAAGAACCGTTTCCGTTAAGGTTATCTGGTGTTCTTGCTATTGACCCTCCAACACGATCTCTCATGCTTTCGTACCGCTCTTTTTTTACTTCTAAAGTATTTATTCTATCTTCATGATATTGATAGCTTTTTAAAAATTCCACTTTTTTCTCATAGTCCATCGATTCCACACCTTTTTTATTTGCAGATTTTCAAGTCCTTATACAGAGATTTATAGTAATCTCTTTCTTTGCTTAGCTCATCTACGTATTTTTGATAATTGTCAAACTCTAAAACAAGTAATGGATCTATATCGCATAAAGCATCACTCATTTTCTGTATTGCTTTTTTACTTGGTTTTTTCATTCAATCACCTCCTCATAAGTCTGTTCAAATATATCTGGCTTGCATGGATAGATTTCACCTTGTACACCCTTGATAATGTAATCTCCGATACTAGCAGTCATGATACCTTCTAAGGTTTCTATATTTATGTACGAACCTAATTCTTTGCGAGTAAAGCTTTCAACAAAAGTGTTCGCAGACACATTCTTACCCGCAAAAGCTCTTATCTCGGCTAAATTATTCCCGTTCCATTGAATCGCTTCAACTACAACTGGTTTCTTTCTGTATTTCATTTTCCATCACCTTCATATTTCCATTTCATGTCTTTAAGGATTCTATCAATATCCTCTTGAGCGATTTCTTCTTTTGTTCTAAAGCAGTTCCCATAATTGTAATTGTAGTAATCCACTGCATAACCGTCCCAGTTGTCTTGATGTACCCTTCCAGCGGCACAAACATAATAATAAGCATCATTCTTTTTTGGTTTATATGGCAGTTTTTTTATTTGTAATCTACCTAGTAATAAATCGTGTTGACTAATAGGGTAGACATTTCCATCACTACCAGTCAAACCCTCTAAAGTAAATTTATATGGATTGTAATTGTCTCCAACAATATTAAATGGTTCGCCTAATTCAACTCCTGATATTTTTGCCACTTCTTTCATTTTATTCATTGTTTTACCTCTTTTCAGATATTTTTCTAACTCTTTCATTGCTTCATACAATACCTCGCCATAGCGGTTAATAAAGCCATCTAAACAATCTGCACCGTCATAATCTTCGTTGCGCCAAAATGCTGTTTCATACGCTGTTTTCATTTCTAACAGTTCTTCTAGTTTCATTCTTGTACCATCTAATCTAGTTCAACAACAATTTTTAAGTCTTTGTGTTTATCAAGACAAAACTCTTCTGCACATGCCCAATGACGCTGGTCTCCTTCCTCGGTGACCACAGTTGCTTCTACAAATATTTTTCCGTCTTCGAGATCTTCATCTGTTAATGTATTTAATAAATCTTTGAGGGCTTTTAAGCTATTTATCATTGTCATTCCTCCATTATAGTAATTCCTTTTCAAATCGGTGTTCTAAAGCATCTACACCGATTTTTTTATATAATCTGTCTGTCATGCTCTGTTTTTCTTTAAGCCTTTCCCAGTAACAAGGTAAGCGACTATAAATGTTCCTAAGCTCTTTTAAATTTTTGTTACCACAACAGTAGCAACTAGCTCTATCAAGAAGATCATATAACCTATAACCCTCTTCTATGTATTTATGACCTAAACTATAACAATGCTCTAATGCATCTGCCTCTGTCATTTGCCATTCATTTAAAGGGTAGTTTTTGATGCCTTTTCTAGTCTTCTTTATTCTTTTTTGTTCGTCATGTGCTAGTCCAACATATTCAATGTTGCCTTTGCAGTACTGCTCTAAAGTCCTTATCTTTTCAGTAGTTCCCCATCTACACAGACCACCACACCAAGAATATCCTTTTTGGATAGTTCCGTCACGCTTATGAACTTCTTTTTCAAAGGCAAAATAATCAAACGAATACTTAGGCTTTAGTATCGTAAATTTAATACCTAAACTTTTAAGCAACATTTCATGTACCTTAATATTTTCATAGACAGAGTCAAATTCCCAACCAGTGTCAAAAAACACGACTTCATCTATTGATATGTTTTTCTTAATCATCAAATTTAGCATAGCAGTGGAATCTTTTCCACCGCTAAACTGTACTATGTGTTTCATATTACTCCTTTCAACCCTTAGCATTTCTTAGCATTTTCCCTTCTTTTGTACTGGTCCACCTATATGGTTCATCAGATCGCTTATCACGATAATATCGAATCATATAATCAGGATTATGTATTCTTTCAAACTTTCCACGTACTGCTAATGCACTCCTTCCTAGGATATCTGCGATGTACTCATAGGAATGCCCTCGCTTATGCAATTCCAATAAAACTGCTATTTCTTCCTCTGTCCAATCTTTGTTATTAGCTCTTATTGGTCTTTGCTTCAACTTTAAATCAAATATTCTGCGTTTCACTGCACCTTCCGTACGATTCAGCACTTGGCTTATATCACGATATGTATATTTATATTCGCTTAGCATTAATGCTAGTTTCTTATCTTCTGAGACAGTCCATGGGGTCTTTTTAAACTCTTCATGATAATCAATGGCCCTTTTCTCATCAACCCAATCAGGTTCTGACCCTAGCATATACTTTTCAAAATATCTAAAATTCAATATCCTTTGATGATCTTTTGCCCATTCCCAAAATTCATCTATATCAATAAAATCATATTTGTGTTTTACAGATTTAACTTTCTTAACTGGAAATCCAAATTGTTCAATCCAACGATTTAAAGTGTATCGGTAACTTATTGTATCTCCACACATTCCTAGTGCTGTAAATAAGTCTCTACATGATATTTCTATCCTTGAATCAAAATGACTTCCTAACCCCAAATTATATGCTTTGCCTTTTACTGCATTAACTGTACGATTTAGTTTTCGTGCAATGCTAGGAATGCTAACGGTTCCCCATTTATTCTCCAAGTACTCTATTTCTTGTGCATCCCAATGTCTCACCATTATTACCAACTCCTTACAAAAATGTTTTCATGAAAATCTCAGCAATGGCTAGCTTATCCTCAAGTTCATATAAACTATGTTTCAATCGCTCGTCGTCTCTGCCTCTAAACTGATTGAGAATTTTTTGCTTCTCCTTTTGGATCTCAACAATTAGATCCTGTGTATTATCTTTTATTAATTCTCTATTTGCAATTTTAATCATATTGCCTCCTTTAAGTATTTGATTAATGCATCTTGTACTTTCTCTTTATTGCTTAACGCTTTTAAAATTCTTTCATCCACTGTATTTTTACAAACGATGTGATAAACCTGTACTGTTTGTTTTTGTCCCTGTCTATATAATCGATCATTTAGTTGCTGGTACAACTCTAAGGACCATGTAATCCCAAACCAGATAATAATATGTCCTCCATCTTGTAGATTCAGCCCATGCCCAATAGAAGCTGCATGTGCAATCAAGATAGGTGTATCGCCGCGATTCCAACGTTTTATATCTTCATCATCATTTAGCTCTTGTACCCCAAAACGTCTTGCTATGCGTTCTTTATCGTGTTTATACTGGTATACTACGATGACTGGTTGTCCATTCGCTTGTTCAATTAGATCCTCCAAGGCATCTAGTTTATGCTCATGAATTTCTATGTAATCCCCATTTTCATCGTAGACAGCTCCATTCGCAACTTGTTGTAATTTATTACTCATCGCTGCCGCACTATTGGCCAGTATCACTTCATCTTCACTTAATTCCAAGATATACTCTTTTTCTAGATGTCTATAAAAATCATTTGATTTTTTATCCAATTCAACTATCACATCATGATAAATTCGTTCAGGCATATCCAAATAGTCTTCTTTACTCATAGAAATACAAATATCTTCGATTTTGTTGTAAATCTTTGTTTCACTTTCTGGTAATAGCACGTAATCATAGACTATGTGTCCGTTAGATCTTCCAGCTTGAAAGTAAAGGTTACGATAATTGGTGATAGTACGCCCTAATCGTTGCCCTTGATCCAATAAATAGATTTGTGGCCATAAATCAATTAAGCCATTTGGTGCAGGGGTGCCTGTCATCCCTACCACTCGACTAACTCGGCCAATCACTTTACGCAGTGCTTTAAATCTCTTTGCTTGGTTGTTCTTAAAACTGGATAACTCATCAATCACGACCATATCGTAATCAAACTTTGTACTAGTAATTAACCACACAAGATTTTCACGATTGATGATGTAAATGTCTGCAGTAACTTCTAAGGCTGCTAGTCGTTGCTTTGGTGTCCCACAAACTACGCTATAACGTAAATGGTTTAAGTTATCCCACTTTTCAATTTCTGTTGGCCATGTGGATTTTGCTACCCTCAATGGTGCTATGACTAATACCTTCTCAATCTCAAAGCTATTGTACATAAGATCCTCGATTGCAGATAACACACATGCTGTCTTACCTAACCCCATGTCTAATAGCAATCCGCATCTTTGTTTTTCTAGAACCCAATCAATAGCTTTCTCTTGGTATGGCCAAGGCTTAAAGTTCATCTGGTAACTGTCCATCCTTGAGATGCTTAACTAGTTGTTTGATCTGATTCTTATTGTTGATAAAATATGCCGTTCCACCTCTTTCTCTAATCTGTTGGACTCTATAAGCTTGCGTTGGATCTATACGCCCACCTAATGGTCTTTTTAACTCAACAAAAATTGTCAGCCCATTAACCACAACTATTCTATCCGGTACACCTTTCGTGCCTGGACTCGTAAATTTCCAACACAATCCATTAATATCCTTTATTTTTCTCACTAGGTACTTTTCAATTTCAGCTTCTGGTTGTGTTAAAGTTCTGCTTCTCCATCCCATATACTTACCTCCTTATAATTTTCATTTTTTTCTTGACATTTCTTTCGTTTTTTGGTATTCGCGCACGCACACATCATGTGCGCGATGCAGGCATATGTTAATTAGGCGTGTATATATATATCTAATTACTATTATTTAATACTCTATATAAAATTATTGTTTACACTGTTTACATCTATTATTTATTGTGATTTTATCAATACTTTTTGGTAAACAGTCTTTGGTAAACACGGTGTTTTAACTGTTTGCGTTTTTGTGTTTTTGGTAAACAGCGTAATCGCTATGTTACACTCTCTTGTAACCTCTTTTTGGACCATAATTCTTAAATCGCATAGGACTTTTTTGCTTTTCCCAATCATTTAGATTATCTAAAATTCTATTTATTTCTAAGGTTTGATACTGATCCAATTTATTTGTGTTTGAGTTGCCTAATGCTTCACACCATATTTCTGCAGCACAAACCCTAGTTCTTTCAACTGTTCCAACTTCCTCACTATCTAAGAATTTTTGGCGGTCGTAAACATCCATAGCATCCCATTTCTCTGGTAATAACCTCTCTAAGTAATCCATGATAATAAGTTCTTTTGGATCTTCTACCATGTAATACTTCTGTTCTATAATTGCCTGTTGTTCTAGTGCTTCGGATAGTATCAAATTCTCTGTCCCCTCATCATATAATGCTTTTGCTTCTGCCCAAAATTGGTTAAAATCATCTTGTGTAAGCTCAAATACATTTTTAGATGGTGTAACCCCTTTTCTACTACCTACAATCCAGAATCTTCTATTACCAGTCTTGTCCCTTAAAAATTCACTCTCATTTGTGGTAGCCACTATAATACACTGTCTTGGATAATTCGCAGTACGTCTACCATAGGCCATTCTAAAGCGGTCAACCATTCCAGTGATAAAGGATTTAATCGTTTCGGCATCTGCTTTTTTCATAGCTGTTAGTTCAGCCATTTCAACAATCCACACGCCCTGCAACGCCTCCAAGGCATCTTTATTCCTAATATCCTTAACGGAATCCGTGAACCATGATTTAGCTAGCTTTTGAAAGAAAGAGGATTTACCGCTCCCTTGGTTTCCTTTTAGGGTTAGCATGTTATCAAATTTACAACCCGGTTCATATATTCTCGTGACTGCCCCTAACAGTGTTTTTCTAGTAACAGCCTTAACGTACTCACTATCAACGCAAGCAAAATAATCAATCATTAAGTTATCTATTCGTTTCACACCGTCCCATGTAAGGCTTTCTAAATAGTCTTTAACAGGGTGAAATCTATTCTTTCTGCAAACGATCTGAATACCATCAAAGATTTTATCTTTTCCAGTAATACCATATTTTTTATCAAAATAGGCTCTAATATTTGCATCATCACTGTCCTTTAATGCGTTGTTAGTGAGTGATACTTCTCGCCATGGTAAATCACATATTGCTACCTCTCTGTGTGCAAATTCGTCATAACCAAATCGACCTTTAAAGTAAGGATCATTATCCAATATCAGCTCTATATTAAAATAATTAGCAAGGATAACTCCTTTTTTCGTAACTTGTAATCTTTCTTCAAAATCGGATTCATCA
>Ga0153950_1000287_pt1 | contig 22473 bp, 22 predicted proteins | sample TSNJ034MetaG_FD_104737 | JGI IMG/M metagenome (GOLD analysis project Ga0153950, IMG submission 104737) | Attine ant fungus gardens microbial communities from New Jersey, USA - TSNJ034 MetaG | ecosystem: Host-associated > Fungi > Mycelium > Unclassified | place: USA: New Jersey, Wharton State...
ATCTCCACCATGATTAAGAAGCGAACCTATAACATTCTGACATAACACCTGTGGCGTAGGCAACGATTTAGGTGTCGATGTATACATAGGAATTTGTGACAGAGAACGAGAAGCATTGAAATTATTAGGTAAAGAATGTGTAGCAGGCGTCGATGATGATGAACATGAATGATTCCCCAGTTCGTAGTGGGGGCGTTGCGGTTGACCAAGCCCGCTATGTAGGGCCCCCTCCTGTGATAGAGGGATAGATGTAGGAGCGGCAGAAGCGAATATTGAATCCAGCAAACTCAACCCGGTAGTTGAAGATACTTGTTGTTGTTGAGTATTCAGTGGCAGCTGCGAAGGAGATCCACCAAAGTACGGTAGGATTTGAGATGAAGTTTGAGATTCCTGGGATCCAGTAACCGAAGCGAACAAAGATTGAACAGACATTGACGCCGCTGACCGTGAATCATTGCTAACAGCGGGTAAGCCTACGGCGATACTGGCAGGGGCAGCCGTGGTATGTCCATGGTTGTTGTTGGTCACAGTGGCCGTTGTGGGTAAAAATTTTGCGAATAGTTTGTCGACATCTGAGGTTCCAGGTGTACCAGGTGCTCTCGATGCTATGAATCCTTTGTTACTGATTTGCTGCGTATCATCTGCAACTAGAGTGAACAAAAAAGAATGGAAATTGAGAAGAGACATACAACCCTGAGCAATATCACTTATATTGATATTGGTGGTAGAAGAGGTAGCACGAATATGTGGATTTGAGGGTGGAGGCCTATCTGGGCCATAGCGGTACTGCTCGGGATAAGGCAAATTTTTCTTGATATATGAATGGAGTCTAAGTTGTCGAGTAATGAGTGATTGCAAGCAAGAAAATTCAAGGCGTACCTCAACATGACATCCATCAAGGGCTCCCTCCCGTCGGTTGTAAACGTCCAGAGTCCTATGGTCTGGCTAGCCTCTTGATTTTTGGAGGCGACGGTTGCTGCATCGCCGACATAGGCATACAACTCTGAAAACTTGGGTTGATCTCCAGTGTCAGAAGAGGCAAGTGCACGCAGTCGAGCAGCAGAGAGTCTGGGGTAGGAACGAAGCATGAGATAACCGCCGTGGGTGGTGATATCGTCCTCTGGATAGAGCCTCTGAATGTAGTCGTCAGAACCGACGCGGTTGAGGATATAAAATCCGTATGGAGGATACGAATCGCTGAGAAGCTGTGAGGGAGAGAGGAGAAAGAGAAAAAGAAAAAAACGCAACCGTTCATAGAGAAACATGGAACCTTCGAAACCGTGTTTTTGCCACTTTTGGCCGTTGTGGTGGTAGATACAGACATGGCTGAACTGGTCAAATATAGAGACTATTGAGGGGTCTCTGCGCCTGAGAACCTTGAGATTGGAGTGATAACGGGAGGCAGGCGACATCTGGTTGGGTAACTGCATGGTTGTCGATGGCAGAGAGTTCTCGGCGTCTACCGGTCATATCACATATTTGTGCTGTCGTCACAACGAAAATATCTCCTCTATCATTACCTGAATCTATACAACACACGAGAACAGACAATATACAGCTCTTTACCAGAAGACCTCATTTTAGATTATCATACAATACCAGCAAGTAATATAACCAATTTAGCTGTCGCACCTACCATCCAGAATAGCTTTCCTTAAAGTATCCTGCCAATCAAGACCCAACTTCGATAGTGCTTTACTCCGTGCTATATACACAGCAGTGATTAGAGAAAAAAATCAAGAGATAAAGACAAACAGACACGCACCAAAAATGACTAGTACGTCCATCAACACAGTTCTCTTGTCACACCCAGCAATACGTGGGACCCATCCATCATCTCTTCCGGGTCGCCTATCCCCATATTGAAATTGAACGAGTTTAGAAAAAGTAAAAATGGAAAACGTCGATACACACCAATAAATCGGCCCGAACAAATCCTTAATCAACTCTTCTGCCTTCCATCTAAATCCCTCATCTGCAATCTTCTTCGCGTACATATACAGTGCCTGTTTGAACTCAAAAGGACTTTCTAACGTTTTCGCTGCATATAACAACATCTCCTGATGACCAAGTGTAAGCACCTCAGCCCACCATTGCGGTTTCTCTTCTCCTTTCGAATTTCCCGAGCTATTGTTATTACCGCTATTCTTCGCATCCACCGTACTCGTGGTAGCCACGAGCGGCTTCATATGCCTATCACAATAGCCTTCCACGTACGCGACCAACCCCTCCTGAAACCCATCTTCCTCATCACTCAAACCGCAATTTGACGCCAGAGTGCGTTGACGATCCAATCCCCATGCCTCTGATCCCTTCGCCCACCAGCTATCGGCCAATTTAGTGAAACAGCCTAGGGCGATATCGTATGTATATACCACAGCATTTGAGCATGAAAGCATCAAAATGCCATTAGAACGTGTTGAAGCACCCGTGAGACGCGTATTGGGTGAAGAGTTGAGAAGAGAGAGGACGGATAACGGGGGAAAATTAGCTTTCTGAGTTAGCACATTCCTGATTGAGAGGAGAGGAACTATTCATCAGCGGCGGTGGTTAAAGATATAGGAGAAAGAGCCTACCAGGAGTAAAGCTGCCCGTCTACAGTGACGATCATCAAACAATGCTTATTGGCGTCCATATAGGCTGCTGAACAGCCCAGTGTCAACGTTGGCAATAGTCTACAACGCACAAAATCGTTAACCCCATACAAGGGTTGAGAGAGTTCAGACCGACCGCCGACCAGCAGGAGAATAGACATGAACATTCCCATCTTGCATCGCAACCGCACTAAAAACGTTTGTCGCTTCCGCTAACAACACTGGTGAAGGCACATAATCTATCCACTGTATTTCTTCACCTCTCACTAGCGAAATTCTTGTTTCCGCTGTCCACGGAAACAAGCCATAAGTGACGCACAGCATCTACAAGCATGTGTAACTCACCACCATCTTCGTAATTCCACACTTTGAAAATCTCATTCGCAACATCCTGTACTTTGATGCTTTGATACTTCATAAGCTTGGGTTCGTCCAACCCTAAATCCAAATCATCCCTCCCTTCTCTCCACATACCACCCGCACTCCCTTGTACATTCCTACTCAAGTTCCTCACAGATGATTTAGTCTTCTGCTTACGTATTTGCGGGTCACGACTAGCTGCATCGAGGGAGGATATCGGAACACTGTCCGTCACTGTATCTGTATCTACGTCCATCTTCCAGTCCCGAGAGGAGTGTGAAGGCTTAAACAATTGCTCGGCTGGAGATGGGAATGGACATTGCTTCGTGGACGATGAGGGACGCGATGAAGAGGACACGCGTTGTTGCATAGTAGATGCTGATGGGATGAGGCCATTTGTCGAAGCGGAAGGCACCGAAGAACCAGCAAGGTTAAGGTTGGCACGTTTCTTGTTTCTGTTGCCTTTCTTCGCAATAAGAACATTAACGACCTCCGGCCCTCCACTGGTGGAGAAATCATTCGAAGAACCAGTAGCAGTAGTATTATTCACGGGTGTAGCCACAGTGGAGGTATGAGAAAAACCCTCGGGTATAGGTGGTGTCTTGAATCCGAATTTGGCGAGATACTGCTCTTGAACAGAGTGTGGTGCTATTCCTTCTAGTTCGTCTGGGTCGAAATTGAAAACGCCTATCGTACCATCCGAAGAAGCTGCGTAGAGTGTGAGACCATCCCATGACCTGTGTTGACAAGGAAGTAAGAAAGGGGCAAACTGGGCTGAGGGACGACGCACCAGCTCAGATCCATAATCTGCCTTTCAAAGACTTGCTTGGCCACGATGAGCGGTCTCGCTGATTTAGTTTGCCAGATTGATACAGATCGGTCATCTGCACCGAGTGCGACTACCGAACATATGTTTGCTGTCGCGATAGGAGCAGTTGGATTTCGAAGGAAGATGTGGGGGTTATAAGCCTGCCGTGAAGAAGTATATCGAAACAGAGATGGAGCAACGAAAGAAGCTTACAGCTACTTCGATAGTGTTCTCATGTCCTACAAGACTAATTTCTGAGGTCCAGGTGCTACGTGTAATAACGGCAGCAATGAAGACGAAACCTTTGTTGTTAGTTGCATTAGAAGCTGTGATATGTGCGCCATCAGGAGACCAGCTAGACAGAGTATTAATTTCAGCAAAAAAGACAGAAAACAAGAGAACCGCACCTCAGACGTCTGAAAAAAGTGCTTCCAGGAGAATCCTCGAAGGGCTTTGTGACTTCAGCTTCTAGGTTCCAATCGGTTGTCCGCCAGATCTTGACAGACCTGTCGTCAGACTGAGTAGCGAGAAACTCGCCGACAGGGTCCCAGCACACGCCTTTGACAAATCCTTGGTGTTGGTCGATCTTATGCAGTCGTTCTATCGCCCATGAGCACAAGAAGGAAATCGAAAGGAAATGCTCACCAAGAGTGAAACCACACCAGATTATTACTGCAGAATCGAGTCCGACTGATGCCAAGTACCTGTCTCCAGATGACCATGCTAAATCGGTGACATCTGGTAAAAATATGAGAGCGTGTCTGGAAAAGTGGGCCACCACATACCGCTCTCGTGGCCAGGGAGTCGCTTCAGAGGCTTCCAGCCTTCCACATTCACCTCATCCGAGCCCCAGACTTTCCCACGAGCGTTCCTACGACATATGTCATCCTCAACCCAGTACCTAAACCAATGAAACAACACACGGGTCAAGGTCCCAAATCATGACAATCTCATCATCACTTCCGCTAGCCAGCCACCGTCCTGAGTGGGCCCAGCGCACTGTAAGTACAGGTCCCGTGTGCATTGACAATGTGCATAGTGATTTTGGCGGTTTGCCTGACTCTTCACTTGCTTGACTGAGTATTGGTTTCGTACTCCATATTCGCACTTTGGCGTCAAGGCCACCAGTAGCTATACGAGAACCGTCCGGGTGGACGTGCACAGAAAATATGGACAGACGCTTTGGGTTTGAGTCGCTCTTTGCAGAGTCTTTGTGGATGACCCATGCTGGCTTCGTGAAATGCATTGTGGTTGATGGCGGTTGTTTTCGGTTGTGGTGGGCTCGTGCCGTTTTCGGCAATCATCACATCTTCTTTACACTGGTCGACTTGAGAACTAGCGCTGAAACTCAAATATCTGGCTCAATCGGACTGCAACTATAAAGCGTGGATATATCGCATGATCACGGCTAATAAAGATACATCATCACTCCTTCTTGCGCCATATCTCCTTCCTCACACGCCATTCTGATCGTGCCCAATAATACCATCGGCGTCTCTACCACTCTTGTTTAGGTCAGGGAAACAATACGATTGTTTGTGCTACTATGTCCTAGAATGTCGTGATTCAGCAATTGCCGAGATTAAAACCTGGAGAGAATTAGTGATTCAAATGTTCTTACTTGAACAGTGATGCCTCTAGGTGCTACCCGACCAGATCTCCCTGCAGAAGAACCAGTCCTTTCTCGTCTCTTCAGTACCAACTCTGAGCCTGGTACTAAATCTCGCTCTTCTGCATCCAGCCTGCCAGTCAAGTTTACTAACAACTCTTTAACCGACCATGACAGTCTTGCTGATGACATACCCAACCCCATCTCTATAACTTCCTCTCTCTTTCGCTTTGTCCCTTTCTTGTGTGGCAAGTCAGCTAGCCCGATAGACCTGGACGCAATAGCAACGAAACGCAGTGTCTATGACGATCCTAATCTCGCACAATATTATTGGCCTAAAGAAAACTACGAAAACTTACATAGGTTTGATGTGACTGCGAGATGGACCATTCGAGAAGAGAGGGTGAGTTCTTGCATACTCCTTGTGTTGATATAGTCCGAGATGACGCACATGGCAGGCTTTGGTCCGGAAAATCGATTGGAGAGTTATGCTCTGGAGTACGTTCAACTTTGAAATAAAGGTGTATTTGAAAATTGATATGGAGTGTTTTTTCTCATAGCTGCAATAAGCTTCTCAGCACTCAATTTCGATAGAAGCAATATCGCTCAAGCAAACACGGATAATTTTCTACCAGATTTGGGTATGATCACGGATGGTAGGACCTCTTTTCTACTCGATAGTCACAATCAAGATGTTCATTTATGTAGACTACAACTTGGGTAACGCAGTATTCCGCCTCTCTTTCCTTTGCGCCGAGTTACCTTCTCAACTCGTATCCAAGAAGGTATATTGTTACTGCTTTAATCGCTCTCTGCATGACCCAACCATCATATTCTTATATAAGCTCGGGCCAGATGTTTGGATCCCAATCCAGATGTGTGTTTGGTCAATCATCACCATGTCTCAATTCTGGTTACGTAACAGAACGGGGTTTCTGATCTGTCGAGCATTACTTGGGTACGCTACCCGAATATTCTCCTTATCATTCATTTAACAACTTCATCCCATCAGATTTGTACAGGGTGGCTTCATTCCAGACTTGGTGCTCTATCTCTCCTGTACGCCATCCCTTCCATGCAAAGCATCTTATAATTATAAAATAAGATTTCTACAATAAATACGAACTCCCATTCCGCCTTGCCTTGTTCTGGTTCTCTTCAGATGCGTGCGAAATTATCGCGAGTTTCCTCGCATTTGGAATTTTACGGATGAGAGGTGTAGGCGGACACGCAGGTTGGCGGTACGTTTCCTCTCCTCCCTGCTTATCTTGCAAATACCTACTTATTACCTGCTGATGTATTTACATGGACACATAGGTGGTTATTCTTAATCGAAGGCCTAATGACTTTCGTTATCGGCTTCGCCACATTCTTCATGATGCCACCCTCCCCAACCCAAACGAAATCCTGGTTTCGGCCAAACGGATGGTTTACTGAACGTGAAGAGGTTATCGCTACCACTAGAATCTTACGAGATGATCCAACAAAGGGCGATATGCACAATCGTGAAGGTCTGACTTTGAAGCGTATGTGGCTCGCATTGAAAGATTATGATCTGTGGCCGCTCTACATCATGTGTGTCGCACCTGTCGCTTCATTTACTTGGGAATCGACTTGACACATCATTTACAGTGGATTGACATTCGGCATCCCAGCAACACCACCTACTCAATACCTCACTCTCTCGTTACGTCAAATCGGCTTTGGGACCCTCGAAACTAACTTGTTGACGATCCCCTCAATAGTCGGAGGAATGATAACGCTTTGTGCGGTAACGCTTCTTTCTGAAGCTTTCCATGAACGCACTTATCTCTCTATGACGGAAACAGCGTGGATATTGCCGTTTCTCATTGCACTGTACTTATTACCGGAATTTCCTAATCATTGGGTATTCTATGTGCATTAGTCCCTTTTCAACCCAGCATCCGACAAAACTCATGATTGTTGTCTCTTCCAGGTTTTATCATCGCTATTATTGATGTACCCCTACTCGCATGCCATTCAAGTTGGTTGGTGTTCACGAAACTCGGGAGCAGTAGCTTCTCGGACCGTCGGTGCATCATTATACAATATGTTCGTTCAAGCTTCAGCAGTCATCTCGTCGAATATCTATCGGTCGAATGACGCGCCCCGATGTACGTTCCTTTCTCCTCTTCAATCCTCCAGATCAGATTCCATGCAACAAAACATTGATAGATCGACGAGGAAATATATACTTGATGGCGATCGCAGCTTTCAACTTAATCATTCTTTATCCGGGCACGAGGCTGTACTATATTCACAGGAATAAACAAAGAGAGAAGATTTGGAAGGCCATGACTGACGAAGTACGTAGAACCATTCTCTCATAGACACGCGAAAGCTTACTCGGTATCGCGATGGATCTCTATAGGAAAAAGCAGAATACCTAGCTACCACAACAGATGTCGGGAATCGGAGGCTCGATTTTCGATTTGCATATTGACAAGCAGTAGGTGTCGTATGTGCAAAAAGCATGGCAGTCGAGTATACATAAATACGTGTGTGGTGTTGGCAAACACGCCTGTTTTGGCAGTGAAGGTGGTTGACACGGTGCTTGCTCCAACGCGCTTGTATCGAACAAAACGCAAAATGTCATGGGTCATCAATTTGATTCATCTTCTGTTTCGTCTTCCATTTCATCTTCCGTTTCATCTTGGCTGTCATTGGGTGTAGTCGAGGACTTATTCCTGAAAAAGCGAGAGCGTTAATACGTCATGGAAAGAAACAAAGTATAGGGACAGACCTTTCATTTTCCCTCCTAGTTGAATCCAGCAACTCGGCGCGACGTCTTTCCAGAGAATTTCGCCTTGCCTCTCGCATGCGACGGATAGTTATATATGGACACTCGGTCTCGCGCAAGCTTCGGAAGTCTCTCTGCTTTAACATCTCTTGAATTGTCAATTTGGTGTTTGTCCCCATGGCACGATCAATCGAAGATTCGAGGTCCTTCAAGTCGTTGGCAGAAAGTCCCGATACGAAAGACAACAGTTCATGACTAATGATGTCCCTCCCCGAGATACGTTCGTACGACCGTAACACCAGTAGGAATGGTCCCATAAAGAAATGATGCCCGACCCAGTGAGGTCTTTGAACGCGAGAAATGGCACTGCGGGAGAAGGCTTGTGATATTTGATGGGACAATGGCGGAGGTTTCGGTTTTGGGGACTCAATGAAGTCGTCTGAAACCTCGGTGCACTTACAAGAGCAAGAGCGAGAGATGGTCATGAGGAGGTATAGAGAGGTATAAGCCACGATGTTAGGTACTTGACACGCCAAGATGATGCGAGAAATATAGCTTTCAAGACTTTCCCAAGTACCTGAGGCGGAGGAGACAGACTCAAGTGATGTTGAATGGTTGCCCAAAGAAGTGGTAGATGTGATGTACTTGTTTATTGCTCTAGCCATATGGGAGAGAGCCACAGGATGACAAACATCGATGTTAGACGGCGACTTGAACACTGCGTCATGCGTAAGTATGAGATAAAAGAACAAACAAAACAGTCCACATACACAGTGGCGGACATTTTGCATGGGATATTTCTGGAATGCTGGGTGATCGAATGCACGGTGCGGATAGCGAGGGACGCGGCGTCCTTTTTACGTTCGTTTGGGAAGTGATTTTTGACGCCATCCTCTGTAGGGGCAGAATCCGTCGGAGAAGAATGAAGGGTGAAGATTGACTGCTTTACGGTATTTATGCCACCTGGAGCTTCTAAAAAAAATACAGGGTCGATACGATGCACAACTGATCTAAAAACTGATCTATGCCGAAGAATGCACAGGGTCGGGCAATCAACATTACAGCTGTATGCCCTCGTAATAAATATAGTTGCTGGGGCCAAATGGAGCAGCGAACATTATTGAAAAGCGATATTCAACGAGTGCTTACATTTTGCAATTCACATTAGAGCAAAAGGACAGTGAAAAGGACAGTAAGAGCCACTCTCAAGTGGCTGAACGGCAAAACTGATCCCGACGATGCGATCAGTCCGACTTGTGGGAAAATCAAAAGCCTATCGCGGCGGATTTATCAAATAAATGGATGTCATCTCCCCTCCCGCTTGAGTCCTAGAATACTTGGCATGAGACTTGACGATTCAAAACACTGACTCTTCCCCAAAACTGTGGATTTTCATGATATTGGATGTCGATGCCATTCCAGACCGTTTCAAGATTAGGAGATAATTTTTCACCACGATCGATAGAAACGATTATGTACCACGGGTATCGATTAGTATTAATGATCGGTTGACATAGTAGTTTTCGGCTACTATGTTCTGTACCTGGCGGTTTAAAAATACTGGCACTCAGCTAACTGCAGATCAGAGCCTCAGTCGACTCTGTGATACTCTGTGAGATAATCCATACCTTTTTCATTTCTGAATGAAGTTGATTTTGAGGTGTCGAAACCTATCTCTAGCCCTTCTCTCAACTAGTATGTTGCATTAGGTCAAACCTTATATTTCCCACGCCGGTGGGTTGCGGCGTGTACGGCGTGTATCCGGCGTGTATCCACGTAGTTCTCCCATGGAGATCTCGCCCTTCTCAGATTCAACGAGGAGTATCCCTTGATCAATTGGTGGGTTAGATTTATTCCTGGTACATCACAATTTGATGTGTCGAATTTGATGTCGGTAGAAAAGCGGATGTTGATGTTTGATCTGAGACTGTCGCTAGTGGCTTACGGCCCCCGCCCCCGTGACCTAGGGTCAACCCTTCGGTACTTTATTATCAATAATCATGTTCTATAGGATTTTGACTTTATTGAGTGTCGGCTCCCCATCATCTTATGTATCGATTTTAGGTACTCCAATAGAGCTCAAACTCTGCCCAATAAGTTAATTTCCTGACCTGGGGGTTTTCGATCATCATTAACATTAGTACACCACTCAAAACCTTGATTTTATATATGACCAGCACCCCCTTGAAGTTATTCTGCGATTTTGGCAGTGTGTAAATTCTCTCTGAAAGACTATGCTGGATAAGTCAAACTCCGCTTTCACTCCCGTTACTTCGTCCCCAATACATTATCCCATTCCAATTCGTGCATCTAATGAATGAGCATAGGTCTGGATATTCAGAAACACAGAATTCTTTCACTCTATCCCCTTCTTGTCTGACTGTCTTGTCTGGGCCGTCTTGTGTGCCGGGAACCCGGGCGCCGAAAAATAACCCAAGGAGAATCAAGGTGGTAGTAACATTATTATGGGGAGCCTATCTCAACATTCCAGGTCCGCTGAGACGCTAAAAGTATATACTATGTTGAAACTGTATGGGATGTGGGTGACGAAGGAAAAGTTCTGGCTGCGATATTAATTGTAGTGTCAAGTTTTGGTGGTTGTGGAGGATGAATGAGTAGATTTCCAAGTCGTGGTAGGGTTGAGCGGGAGATAAATTCCATTTTAGTAGGAAGTTTGTCGGAGGCTTTTCGTAGCACTGTTAGATGGACAGAATACGACTCATTCAAGGTGTAATGTGATTGGATTGAAGTGGGTATACAGACCTTCCCTAGCTAGTTCTTCACGAATTGGTACTCCTCCGATCTCGAAGATTACTCGGCCAATAGGTACTCTTTTCGACTAGTGAGAATTTGGGAAATGTAAGGGATGACATAGATTGCATACCGAGTAGCCCAATATTCAAATGTACCTTTACCTTTACCCATACGTGTCTCATTACCCTAATATTCCGAGTACATTCTCAACGACACACAAGCCATCATCCACACAAAACACCACTGACCTTGACACAAACCGGAATGTCCGGGAACACACGCAGATAAACTCTACTCCCTTTGATTACTTTGAGGCTCTTCTTAATCACTTCCTCAGCTGTCAACAGTTGCTTCGCAGTTAGCCTCGCTCCATTTCCTTGAATCCTGATCCCCCACTCTCCGTATGCGAGTGTTGTGCCTTTTGTCGAACCTCCAATAGGGATTGGAATACGGCCTTTGAATCTTTTATCGTATTTGACTCTCTTAGGTGCGAGTTGAGTACGAAAGCGCGCAAATATACGGGTAGGGAAGGGAAGAACGACGCGGAAAACAGACCTTGGGAGGGAGGAGAGAGAAAACATGATTGATTATATAATCGAAGAGTTAATTCAAACTTAGGTTGTGAAGACATGGTAAGTACTTGTCTGGTGCACTTGTAGAGATACATGCAGAGTCCGCAGCTACATAGCATCAGCTATACTGGGATTTTTTTCCATATGGACTTGCCATGATCCTGACATAACCAATCCTCCGCCACTTTCTTTATGGAAATAGGCAGTTTTCTCGCAAGATTATTGCGCTCAGATTACTCATCCCCTACACTCTGTACTCAATACTCCTTCAATCGGTGCTCAAGTCGGAGTTCTTCAGAGTCATAAGTGTCTTTAAGGGATCTTCTAAACAATCGTTCTCGCGCAGGGTGTCCTCATTAGTGAAAAGACTCCAGATGAGGGGTTTTCGAGTCATTAAACCATCTGGACTGGATACATTTGTTATCTGTCCAGACCACAACTGTGTCTTAAGTTGTTTCACTCCACTGTTATAACATAGACTAGATTGTCCTCATTTATAGTGAACAATGAGGACAATTTAGTGTTCACACTGATCTGATTTTTTTGTGTATTTCCGTATGAGCTGGTTCAAGCATGCCCGATTATGTAACCAATTTACTTTCGCGGACACTCTCACCTGTCGATATGACTGACCGAAAACGCGCACGAGAGGGCGGCTCTGATACTGGAGGTATCTCCAAGAAGCTGAAAAGGTGAGCATTCTGGGTATTTGTGAACAAATTGTATTAATAAATCTATTACAGCGATGTGAGTATGCAAGGTGAATCACCCTCGCTTCAGCAGACATACTCATATTCTTCTACTTTTCCTATCAGATTCCCTCTTCAAATGGCACTTTTTCGGGCGTATGTAGTCCTTTTTTCCCCTTCAGCATCACTGATTTTGTACGCTAGTTGTCTCCGAATGACCTCATCCTGCAAAAACGGGCAGAAATCGCGGCGAAACTCGCAGCTATGAAGAATGTCAGTTCCGGTGGCTCCGAAACACAAAAATCACCAGGAATTGCTGCTCCTATACCAACAAAACCCCTTCCATCCAAAATACCCGTTCCTTTGTCATCATTCTCGACTCCAGTGGCAACGCCGAAACCCACACCTGGCACAACACCGCCTCCAAAATCTGGATCTGGCCCTTCAACAAGCACAGATGATCTTGCGCGGCGAGTCGCAGAAGCTAAGAAACGTGTAGCAGAAGCACAATCTAAGCTCTCAATCAAAGATAACCCCTACATGGTTCGTCGTTAGTATCGTCAGAGCTCGTTCAATGGCTCATAACCTTGACAGGCACTTGCAGCGACAACGAAAAAGAAAGGTTCCTCGACTCCAGCTGTTGAGAACCAACCTACACCAGGCGCCGGTCTCAAAATGGCTGCACACCCTCTACTCCTCGAACCCACAGCCCAGGCAACTGGTCAATCTAAAAAAGACAGATACAAACCTATGCAGCCAAAATTTGCGTCTATCAAAGCCAACGTCCGTAACGTTCCCACACCGCCACCTGTAGCACCGACACCGACGGTACCCTCCATCGTGAATACACCCAGTCCAGCTCTAGCTAACCCTTATACTGCTGGGTCTGTTGCTGCCACAGCTGCGGCAGCGGCAGGTGGAAGTGGTAAAGACGATCAAGGCACTGGGTTTGATGGTGCTCCGAGGGAAAGACATGGGAGGAGTTTCAGGTTCAATCCCAAGGGCAAGTATGTTGCGCTCGCGAATCAGATGAGGCAGGAACAACAACTTGAGGCGCTGAAACAGAGAATTGCGGAGAGTGCGAGGAAGGCCGGGTTGGATAGCGACATGGGCATTGAGAAGAATATAAAGGTAATGTTTTCTACATATGCCGGTTAACTCAATTTTATGTCTTTATCTGTAGCGGCTACCACCACCAGAAGCAGAATGGTGGGATGCAGCGTTGCTTCCAACGAAGAGCTATACTGACATCGAAACATTCGGCATCGAAAATTTGAATATCAAATCAGTCGACTCGCCTGTCACGCTGTATATCCAGCATCCTATACCTATACCCGCTCCTGGAGATAAGAACCAAGTGGAATTCAAACCACTTAAACTAACCACCAAAGTCAGTTCTTAGTGTTTTTGAGGTTTGAGTTTATGAACCATGCTATTCATCAATGCAGGAGCAAAAGAAACTTCGTAAACAGAAGAGGAAAGAGAAGCTGCAAGATAAGCGAGACAGGATCCGAATGGGCTTGACTGCTCCAGATCCACCCAAAGGTACGCCTTTACGCTTGCCTTTTTCTCGTTCTTTCTTGACAGCAAAAAAATACAGTCCGTCTCGCAAATTTAATGAAAGTTTTGACATCCGACGCTATTCAAGACCCTACCAGAGTTGAAGCCCGCGTCAGAAGAGAAGTTGCTATGCGCAAACATACGCATGAGAAGATGAACGCAGAGCGCAAGCTGACTGACGAACAGCGGAAGGAGAAGCTAGAGAACAAAAAGATGGAAGAAGAGAAGAAGGGGTTGGTTGGTGCTGTCTTCAAGTATGTATACCTCCTTTCATCATTTGTCCGTACACATATCAATTTTTTTCCTCTTCATCCTACAGGGTAAAAATCCTTTCGGATCCAGCACAGCAATTCAAAGTTCGCAAAAATGCAGAACAGCTCCATCTTTCAGGTGTTTGCATCTTCCATCCAGGATTCAATGTCATCTACGTTGAAGGCGCGGCCAAATTTATCAAGAATTATAAACGTCTCATGTTACATCGTATCGCGTGGACGGAAGCTGCGAGACCGAGAAGTAATGAGGACGTCGAACTCGTTGGTGCCGACGAGGATGTCAACAACGGTAATGACAATGAGGCTGCTAATATTGAGACTATGGGAGAAGACGCAGATAACAAAGGGAAAGGAAAGGCCAAACAAATGGATGGTGGAGATGATGAGAATGGAGGATCATTGGAAGATAATAAGTGTTGGTTGATTTGGGAGGGTACGTTGAGAGACAGGGCATTTACGGGTTTCAAAGCGAGGAGCGCGCCGACGGAGAGAGAAGCAAAGGAGTTGCTCGGTGACATGAAAGGATATTGGGATATGGCGAAGAATTGGAAGGGAGAGGAGGAAGAGCTGTTTTAACTTGGATCATTTTGATGGCGAGGTTGGTTATGGCACTGTCTGGAGGATTGATGACTGTGAGCTCTGACAGGGGCTAGTTATATCTCACAACAGATATTGCCCATACAAGTAATACAAGTACATAATCAAATCAGGATACGTCCAAAATCGAAAAATTGGAGCCTTAGAAATCAAATGCTGAGCTTCTCCAACCTCTTTCCTCACACTCATGCTCCCTTTGCTTAGTAAATCTCTTTCCTTTCCCTTTTCCTCGTTCATATCCTCCTTTTATCCTTTCATACCCCTCCTCAATGTTCGCTCTAGCCTCCTGAACACTATCCTCAACCTCTTGTAGCACTATTTTGCTTGTGCGATTCGTGTTCTTCGGAACATCATACGGTCCGCCTTTCCCAGGAAACAATTGCGCTCCGGTGCCAACAGCCACTCTTACCTGAGCTTCTTCACTCGAAGACTCTGGACATTCATTCATCGAGTTTTCATCGCCTCCTACGCCTCCTTCGTTGTCCACTGATCCTGAAAGTGGAATTATCATGGTGGGGCTGATGCCGGGTTGCTGTTGTTGTTCGTGGCCCTGAATGTGTGCATGGTCCTGTTTGGAGAAGATGATTCCTCGATTTGTCAATTCCGTTTCTGTAGTGGTGGCGGTGCCGTTATCGACATTGCTGCTAGTATAGTATCTGAAGACCTCGGGACCACGTTCAAGAAGGGTAGCATACAAATCGCTAAATTTCATTTTGCCGTCCTCTTCATCTTCACCAGTTTCGCCTCGGGATTGGGATCCACTACGCGTATGTACTGACCTCCTCACACGTCTATTCACCGCACGCTCTTTCGCTTCCATCATAATCAATGCCATACCCGATGCCACTGCCTCTAGCACTTTTCGTATCCTTTCTTCTAGTGTCTGTTTCACTACTGATCTGATGAGTGGACCCGCAAATGGCTCGACTATCAGTTTATTAAATACCCAATGTCTACTCTGGTTAATTTGGAACCTAACACCGCGAAGATTGGCGTGGACGTTCAGGACTCGGAATAGGGGCGTGACATCGGCCAATGCCAGATCGATAGAGGACTTAGAAGGACAGCCCAATGCCTCAAATGATCGCCTGCGATAATTTTCGTGGCCTGGACGCGGACTTGGACTATGCTGTCGACTTGGATGATGACCGGCTTCATATATGACTTCTTGAACATCCAAGTTTTGTGGGATATTGGGATCGAGTAATTCGGAATCATTGTCCACGTCTTCAATTATGAGGATGGGAATCTCTGCTGTGGTGTTTGTATTTGCTGTTTGAAGATTCATTTCGACGTTTTCCTTGTCCATTTCAAGTTCAATATCGAGACAGAGACCGGATTGTCTATCTTCGTCTGTGGCTGTTCCTAGATCGATGCTGGCAATGCCTTCGTCTTCGTATCGAATGAGTGAGCCAGTGTATCTGATCATGAAAATTTCATATCAGACTGCAGTTGTGCCAGGAGACCTGAGGGGGTACACACTTGAAATAGTAATCCAAACCTCGCACGCAAGCTTTGATTCCATCCATACACACCTTCATTCTAGACGTTGCCTTGACACTGGGGACATTTTCACTGTTTGGTCGACCAGTCAATCCCATCCGATACTGTGCATCATCAACACCAACGGCAGCCGCACCCAGTCCCTCACTCAAAGAAACTTTGACCTCTGTCCACTGTTTCACCAAAACTTCATCTGGAACCAACTTGCCTCCAATACCTTCATTGTATTGCTGGATCCTAGGTTCTTGCACTGCAATTTCACTTTGTCCATGTGCTAAACCCCGGATCCAACGTGCGTCAATTGCACATTCGATATCATCTGTCTGAATTTCGATGCGAGGGACGGGTAGAGCACCAAGAGGAAGAAGATGGAGCAGACGGGGCAATACCCATCCGAGCCATTGGATGTATGAGCTGAGTTTCCCTGTCCCTCGATCTCCCGCGTGATGTCGATTCTTAGCCCTATATCTGTCAACTCTCTCACCGGCTTCTTCCTTTCCAGTGCCGAAGAGTTCTAGACTATCCTTGCGTAATTTCTCCAGAGCGTGAACGAGCTTTGTCATGGTTCTGTCTCGTCCCAATGCATCAACGTAGTCACTGGCCTGTTCGAGGAACTTCGCGATGTCCATAATACACTGATGTGCGACCTGATCCTTCTTTTCTGCCGATATCGTTTTACTGTCCTCTTCCAATTGCTGCCGAGCCTGATTTCTTGTTTTCTCGGTGACCTTATTGACGATATCATCTGTATCAGCCACTGCTTCCCCTGAAACTCGCAATAATTCTCGTGTTGCTTCATAAAGCGCCTCTAGTGACGTTCGTCCAGATTCAGACATTGCCCAACCTGGTCTGGTCATTGCTGTATCCAAATATCGACCTATGCTGGAGATATACATGAAAAAGAGATTGGCACTTTCTGGGAGATCGTGTTTGCAGTCGACAGAGGGACAACATTGATCCATCTCGGGATGTGAATCATCAGGATGTCTCGTATCTGATGCCTCATCCCTGCCATAGTAGGGCTTCTTCTGCTTTCTGTCTTTCGGTACAGTGATTGAGTGTCTGATGATGTCACCTAATGTTTTCATCATGTTGTCGATCTTGTGCCCTTGAGCTATGCGTTCAAACATGGCCTTTGCGTCTTGAAGTGCATAGTGGAGATGTGGCGAGCCTACCTCAATCCCTGGAATGAGAGTCTCGAAAGGACTATGTAGTTGAGATGGGTATAGGGTCGGATCGGTAAATCTGGTCGGTAAACCTTTGTCAGAAGCTTCAGGATGGGGACTCTTCGGTTTTGTGGATGATTCAGCATTAGGTATCTGAGTGCTTTTGATGGTTTCTTGCGAAGCGAGGGTGAATTTGACTGTCCATTTTCTTATGAGCCGCAGGATCGTCATTATGGCATGACGTGAAGAAGAATCTTCTTGGGCATAGGTGACCATCTAAATTCAAGCGTCACAAAAATTTGAACTGTGATTCTGAATTCTGTGAGACCCGCCTCTTGCATACAAGTTAGAAGTTTTTGTTTAGCCTCTCCTTTGGTTTCCACCCATTGATCATTCCAATCCTTCTTTTTCTCGTTTATAGATTCTTGTACGCCTCTAGCTATATCGCTTGCCGTAACCATACCATCTTCAGCTATTTTCCTTGGGTGAGTACATTTGACTGGTGTTCCTGCTTTCCGACCAAACTCGTCTTTCTCTGCCTTGTTTCTTACGTGCTCTGCGATGTCATGGACATGTAGAGCAGCGTCACTTATGTCGGACGCTAAATGTGCTACCCACTGTCGTCCAATTGATATTGCGTCAACGAGTAGAAGGCGGAAAACGGAAGAGAAGAGGAAAGTCACGAAGAGGGACTTGAGTTCTTGACCCAACGTGTTTACATCTGACGAAACCTCTGATTGGCAGGGAACTAGAAAATATCTCAGTACTTGAATACTCTTCGAGTACAACTGTCTGAAAGCCATACTGTGCCTCTGAAAATCCTCTTCAATTTCCACAGCTTGTTCCCTTAATTGCGTTTTTTCAGACATAGTCTGGGCAACATTGAACGAAATTGTTGGATCAAAAGACTTGATCTGGGAAACCTGGAAGAATAAATCTTGTAATAAATCATCGTCTGTGAGCAAAGAAAAATTTAAATTTCTTGATCCCATGGGAGAGGGAATAGTATACCCTTACCGTTCTTCTCCATACCAAACTGCAACAAAGCCTCTATAACATAAATTACATCTTGTATTACTTTTTTTCCTCTCCGACTGAATGGTCCTCTTCCTTGCGAAACCTCATCGGGGGCTATCTGAGATTGTATAGTCTGAGATGCCTGGAGTGTATTCGAATGAAGAATTTGTCTCAGGATATGGTTTATCTGAGTTTGACTAGGTAATTTTCCGATGCTCAGAGCGGTCAGAACGTCGATAAGTTTGGCTAGGGATTCGTCAGAGGGTGATTCTGGTAATTCACGTCGAGGGTGCTGAGTTCTCTTGGGTAACAAGTGTTCGCAGTCTTCTTCGTGTTTTGAAGAAAAACATGAAAAACAGGTGTCCAACATAATGTATGCAGAACAGGCGAGGAAAAAGGTCCACTGGACCACTGGAGGTAATTGGATCATCTATGACGTCAACGACCAACAGGTAATATATTTTTTAGAAAAAAAGCAACTCCCTAGAACCAGGCGAAAAAACAAAAGTTCATTGCAAAAAGGCCTTTTACAGCTTTCTCTTTTAAACACGTTTCACGTCGACACCTATGCACACACCCAAGTTCTCAGTGAATAATTCTTTGCAGCTTACCATTTCATTTCAATTACCTACTTACACATACATACCTACAGGTACACATATTTAGAATACGCAACTTTCACCACTTCCTTCATCATTCCAGGAAATTCACTGATAGTAACATGCAGTTCGTTTGATTTTGGAATTTCTTTGAGCTGATCAGCTAGGACTCTGATGCCCTCTGCTAAGTTTTTAATTTTTCTATAAGATTCCTCTTGAGCCTTGGAATGCCATCAAATTTATCAGCATCATTCATGTTGGAAATAGAAAAGGGGGCCAGCTTGGTGTACGACACCAATGAATGGTATTCAGTTGCTTCAAGTCAGATAACGCCCGTGCGTGCTATTATCCTTTCTGAACTCGATAAAACATCCCACTCACTACTTGCGGAACCGAGACGATCAATAATAGGCCGGACTGGTCAAGTCTTTGATTGTGCTCTTGATCCGTACATCCAGGACGCTCAGATCACATTCGTCCGCCTACACTTGGAGTTGAGCAGTCCACTTGTTGACAACAATGATGATAACATACCTCGGCGACGATCCAGAAGTGTAATCCTGGAATTGTGTTGGTGAATTCCACCTCCTAGTATTCTCAGCAGACTTGGAGCAATTGAGGAAAAATATCAACTCACATTTGGTTCCTTCCCTTGTTTCAGGTGATCCTATAGATCGTCAAAATTGATGCTGACTTTGCACGGAGGATCATACTTCGAAATGCACCCAAGGCTGAGGATTTACCGTCGCAGAGGATGCTTTCTGTGTATCTCAATACCCAGGTCACTTTCTTGTTTGAGAATACTACATCGCACGAATGTTTAGCAATGCCTAGGCAGGGGGCGTTCAACTCACCATTTACTTGTCAACTTGAGATGCTCTCCCTCGTTGTTTTTCTTGGGTTCCCTTCAGTAGCTCTGAAGATGATCCACCGTGTCAGAGTGCTTGACAAGGAATGATTGTGGAAATTTATGATCAAGCTTCCCAATGAATTCTAGATGCAGTCACTTAGGCCTGCTGATAAATTAAGATAGGCTGTTACTCACCGACAATTCGGATAGTTGGTACCATAGTAGCAGTTAATCATTCAACTTTTGGGCAGAATAAGAAGCAACGTTGCGAGCGGCTAATGTTATCAGGTGGACAAGGTCGTGGAATCATCGAAGCAGCTGCTATTACCTCACCGGGTGGGAATTTGATCATCATTGTCAGAAGCACGGCAAAGCCGTAAGTGTGGGAGATAGGACGAGTGCCCATCTTCTTTGGCTGACCTGGCAACTATTATCGCCGAGTAATCAGTTTTTTTTACTCGTTGCTCCACAGGGCATTGTTGGGTAGTTCCTTGGCAAGGCACCCTCATGCATTTGTATGAGTATTGTCTTGCCACTGCATGAGGTATTCTTGTAAGAATGGCTTGACTGTTGCTTTATTCTGAATTTGCATTTCTCATTTTATTTGGTGTCATTATATTGTTTCAGGCATGTACATTTCCTAAATGCGCACAACAAAACCTCGATTTAAACCACCTGTAACCACTTATTCCCACATCCGACACAACTAGGGCAACAAGAAACAAGAAAAAGTCAGCTCAGAATTGAAAAGCAAGACAAAAAAAGACAAACCTAACAAAAGTCTAAAATAAAATGCAATATCAATTTATCATGAAAACCAACAGGAAAAAAACACGACACACACCTGTGATGGTGTTGTTTCAGTACCTACGAGGACCGTAAATGATCGCGTTTTGCGTTGTTCGCATTGAGAGCATGCATGAACATCAGTTTCCTCCACGTCTTTGAGTATCTCCGATCCAGAATCCTAACAAATATATTTTTGAAAGAGTGGGTGAAAATGCTCACTGATATTTTTTGGATCCATCTTGAATGAGGTCAACTCACCTCAACTTTATCATCACCTCTCATCACCTCTCTCATCCATGTAGCTACTTGATCCGCCCACTCCTCACCATGTCCACTCGATAACATATATATAAGAGTGACATGGTTGTGTCCCTTCGCCTCAATAAGATCCACCTTGTTTCCCAAATACCACTCCAACATCTTGTGATACTGAGAATTAGTGTCCGATATCATCACAGGCTCCTTCTCGGACACGACCATAAGTATCTCCGGAAGAAGTTTCATAGAAGACAAAGAAGAAGGGTCACGACCAGCAAACCATTTTATCAACAGAGAATGAGAGGAATTCTCAATTGCACTCTCAATCGTACCCCAATGTGCTTGTGCGAGAGCTCGCGAAGCATAATCTCCAGGAAGTAGACGATATGGACCAGAAATCAATACAACACCTTGCACCCTCTTTCGTATCTCATCATCAAGAGGAACAAGATCTTCATGGAAGAAAAGAGTAACAGTATGCACGGCACCGGCAGAATGTCCCACAATAAACAACGAATCCAAATCAAGACTCAGAGAAGATTCAGAGTCCGCAAGTACGAGGTTGGCTGAATTAGATATGGTCCATTTGATAGCGTCCAAGACGTCCTGAGCAGCGTCAGGATATTGATGTTCTGGAGAGAGGCGGTAGTCTGGTATGATAGTAATAAAACCTCTTTGAGCAAAGAAGGCGCCAAAACATGCATGGATAAGGTTGAAGGGTGGAGCTTTAGAACGATCGCCAGTGGTGAATCCACCTCCGTAGATGAAGAACAAGACTGGAAGTTTTCCAGTAAAGTTGGTTGTGTTGGGTGGGTAGTAGACGTCGAGCTAAAAATCTTATCAGAGGTTGACAGGATGCGGGAAGATAGAGACACACGTAATGACGCCTCGTATTGCCATATCGAAAAGTCTTCTTGGGTACACTGGTGATCATCTCTTTGTTCTTGTACAATTGTTCATGGCATAACCTAATTGCTGCGTAAAGTATGAGCTGATCATTGTGAATGATAAAAGGATAGAAATAATTCATTACACGGCACGAGCGACTCTGATAAATCTGACGAGAGGTGTTTGATCTTGTCCATGGGGGGATTACTAGATGGCAAATATCGGAAACCAAGGTATTTATATCTGCCCAGGAGGCGTGGCGCTCGATAAGCATGGGAACATTGGGCACGAGAGAGAACAACAGCTGATCTTGAGACTGAATGCGTGGTGTGTGTGTGTCAGTCATACCTCCGCCGTGTTTGGAGCTGTTAACTGATAGAAAATCCATTTATAGGTAAACTATGTCATAGCAGCTTGTATTTTCGACGAAAAGCCATGTGTTCATACAGATATATCAATAGATAGTGGTCGCCAGGAATAAGAGTGACAACAGACCTTTCACAATGTCACAATTACGGTACAATAGGCATTGATCCGGAATTATATCCAAAGCGCGAACAAAGTACGTGACATTACTGTTGTGTGACTTCCAAACGCCGTTTGATACGAGCTTATTTTCAAAAAGACTTGTAGAAAAAGACACCCATTTTTCCCATATCGAAAGTTCGTGAAAAGTTATGACGTTATGCATCAGATACAACGCAAGACACAAGTCCATTTATCCTTAGCGGCATGAATGATCGTATCACCTGCAGTAATCGATAGACGATTCCCGTATGACCAAGGCTTTTTCCCTAAATCATAAATCATCACAATCTAGCTCCCAA
>Ga0153950_1000290_pt1 | contig 22274 bp, 22 predicted proteins | sample TSNJ034MetaG_FD_104737 | JGI IMG/M metagenome (GOLD analysis project Ga0153950, IMG submission 104737) | Attine ant fungus gardens microbial communities from New Jersey, USA - TSNJ034 MetaG | ecosystem: Host-associated > Fungi > Mycelium > Unclassified | place: USA: New Jersey, Wharton State...
GAAATCTACTTTGTGAACAAGGTTTGCCGGGACGGCGACACGGAGCTGGCCAATCTGGATGTGGACGATACAGACAGCTACGGTCCCGAGACAGTGACCATCCTAAAATTCAATCAAAACGGCGAATACTATTATTATGTCCACGATTACAGCAACGGTGGGCAGACCACCTCCACGGCCATGAGCTATTCGGGGGCCACGGTGTCGGTGTATATGGGGGATTCCCTTTACGCGGAATATGCGGTGCCGGTGGGGGCGACGGGGACCTATTGGACGGTCTTCAAGCTGGACAGCGGGGGACTTCATCCCATCAACACCGTGACCAACACCCTGCAGGTGAGCTGACGCCCGGCAAGGAGGATGACAACGCTGGGCGGAAAATAGACCGCAAGTTATGTCGCTTTTTAGTCAGTGTTTAGTATAAAGGGGGATGGGGCTTTCCATCCCCCTTTTTCGATCGATTGCGCGAGAGGGATAAAAATAATAATTTTATAATAAATAATTATTTCACATAATATAAAATTAAAATTTATTAATTGCATATTATATATAAAAATATAATATAATTGTCATTTTATTATGCCAAAATTGACGATTGTATAAAATTTTATTTTATAAATCTATTGACGGCAAGGGAAATTTAGTATATACTTTACCATAATATAGATCTATCAATAATTTCTTATATTCTGGAGGCCTTTATTTTGTTAATGAACATGAACAAGCTGCTGGAGGTTGCCAACAAAAACAACTTCGCCGTACCGGCCTTTAACATCAGTGATTATGCGATGCTCAACGGGATTTTCCAGGCGTCGGAGGAAAAAAACGCACCGTTGATTATCGCCATTCACCCCGAAGAGCTGGGCCATGTCGGCGTGGAAATGGTCACCGCCGTTGTGGAAAAGGCCTACAAGGCCGCCATACCCGTTTGCATCCATCTGGATCACGGCTCCACCTTTGCCCAGGCCATGGCCGCCATTCAGTGCGGCTTTACCTCGGTGATGATCGACGGCTCCCTCCTTTCCTTTGACGAAAATATCGCCATCTGCAAAAAGGTGGTGGAGGCGGCCCACGCCGTCAATGTTTCCGTTGAGGGTGAGCTGGGCACCATTGGCGCCACCGATTCCCAGGCGGAGGCGGGCGCGGACACCATCATCTACACAAACCCCGGGGACGCCGTGAAATTTGTGGAGGCCACCGGAGTGGATTCCCTGGCCATTGCCATCGGCACCTCCCACGGCATCTATCCCAAGGGGATGGTCCCCCACCTGAAGCTGGACTTGCTCAAGGAGATCAAGGCCAAGGTGTCCATTCCCCTGGTTCTCCACGGCGGCTCCAACAACCCGGATGAGGAGGTTGGGGAGTCGGTCACCCTGGGCGTCAACAAGATAAATATATCCAGCGATATTAAGGTAACCTACCACGAAAAAATGCGCGAGATGCTGGCGGATCCCCAGCTGAGGGAGCCCAACGCCATACAGCCCGCGTGTATCGCCGCCATGAAGGAGACGGCCTACCACAAAATTGATCTCTTCCAGGCCACAAATAAAGCTTCTCTATATTGATGACAGAGAGACAGGGAGAGCTGGACAATGAAAGAAAAAATTATTTTGGGGTTGGGAAACAACATTGATTGTGAAGTCCGCTGGGATTCCAAGGTGCTTGAAGACCTGATTGTGCGGTTTGGTATTTGCGATGCGGAGCTGCACACGGAACAGATAATCAAAACGCAGCGCGATTTGATTGTCTCTGTCCTGGGCTTCCTGAAATCCGGAACAGGCGGCGAACGGTTTGTCGCCTCTTCGGACATTATAGAGGAGTTTGCCGGGCATTTTCAGTGTGCATACACCCTGGGCGGAACATCGGCCCGGGCGGCCATTGCCATGCGGCGGCTGGGTTACACCTCCGCGCTGCACCTGGTGACCCTCAACGACCATGTGCGCAGGCTGCTGCCGCCGGATTGCCCCTATGTGTGCAGCGCAAGGGAAGAGGGGCTCTATCCCCATCTCATTATGCAGTTCCACCGGGGCACAAGGGTTGAGGCCGGGGACATCCATATCCGCGCCGCACGCAGCAACCGGATCATCTACAACAATGACCGGGACAACATGCTTATGGAGCTGGATGAGGGGCTGGCGGAGCTCAGCGCGGGCGCCAAGGTGTTTCTCATCTCCGGCTTTAACGCCGTGCAGGATGAAGCGCTGCTGGAGGACCGCATGGAGACGCTGCGCGGTATTCTGGAAAAGCTTCCGGAGGACGCCTTTGTCTTTTATGAGGACGGCTGCTTTCACGAAGCGCGGCTTAGCGCGCGGGTTCGTGATGCATTAATGGGTCATATCCATATATACAGTCTCAATGAGGACGAGCTGCAGGGCTACCTGGGAAGAAGGGTGGATTTGCTCAGCGGGGCGGAGATGAAAAAAGCCCTGGAGGATATCCACAGACTCATTCCCGTGCCCACGCTTGTGGTACACACCCGCTATTGGGCCCTGGCCTTTGGGGAACAGGCGGCGAGGTATGGCCAAGCGCTGAAAAGCGGCATCACCATGGCCAGCACGCGGTTTGTCTGCGGCGACAGCTTTACGTCGCAGGATTATTACGCCACGGAAAAGTACCCCGTGGAAAAGGAGGGGGAGGCCTTCGCGGCGGAGCTTGGCGGGCTGCTGGGCGACCGGGTGTGCTGCTTGGCCTCGGTGCAGTTGGACGAGAGAAACGCCACCACCGTTGGCTTGGGAGACGCGTTTGTGGGTGGATTTTTGCCCGCGTTGTCGGAGATTTAATATGAAACAGGAAAAAACGGTTATCGACACCATTAAGGAACAATACAGTGAAATCTTTCACGCCGAGAGAAAGGTGGCGGATTTTATTCTGGAGCATCCGGAGGCGGCGGTGAATGCCAATGTCTCCGAGCTTGCCACGTACAGCGGCGTCAGCGACGCCACTGTAATCCGGCTGTGCAAGCACATCGGCTATCAGGGCTATTATCAGTTAAAAATCTGTTTGTCCAGGGATTTGGGGCGCAGTCAGATATCCGATAGCAGCATGCAGTCCATTACCGGTGATTCGGTGAGCAATTTGTTTCAGACCTTTTCCTCCGATCTGTTATCCATCGCAAAAAATTTGGACCAAAAAAGGCTGCTGGAGTGTGTGGATCTGATCAAAACCAGCAAGGAGGTCTACCTTGCCGCCGTGGGCAATACCAGCGCTGTGGCACAGTACATGGGGTTCCGGTTGGGTCGCCTTGGAATAAAATGCTCGTACCATCTGTTGCCGGAATATTTTATGAACCATGTCAATCTGGCTGCCCCCGGGGAGGTGCTGGTGGCTATCTCCCAATCGGGCAGCTCCAAGCAGGTGGTACAGGCCATGGAGCTGGCAAAGGAGCGGGGACTTAAGATAGTGGCCATCACCGCGTACAAGAATTCCCCGGTGTCCAAGCTGGCGGACTATCTGTTGCAGTCCGGGGTGGATCAGCAGCCCTTTAGCTACTATAAAAACTATTCCCATCTGCGGGAGACGGCGGTCATTGAGGCCCTTCTGCATTTTCTCACCAACGAGGAGACCATCGCCGCCAACAGCGCGGACAAGCCGGAAATTATTTTGTCGGAATATAAGCTATAGCAATTGATTTTACAAAACGCGATTAAAACATTATATAGTGGAGGTCAGGGTAATGAAGCGTTCAAGGATTAATCAGGTTATTCGGGATATGGAGGACCTCGTCAAGGCGTGCCGGTTTGAGCTGCCACCCTTTGCCGGATGGACGGTGGAGGACTGGAAAAAGGCCGGGACGGAATACGACGAGATTCGCGACAACAAGCTGGGCTGGGATATTACGGACTACGGGCTGGGCCGGTTTGACGAGGTGGGCTTCGCTCTTCTGACCCTGCGCAACGGCAACCAAAATATGCCCCAATACACAAAATCCTACGCGGAAAAACTGCTGATGCTCTACCAGGGACAGACATCCCCCCTGCACTTCCATTGGAACAAGATGGAGGATATTATCAACCGGGGCGGCAATGTCTGTTACATCACGGTGTACAACGGCGCACAGGACGGCGCCAAGTTGGACACCGATGTGACGGTGAACACCGACGGCAAGGCGTCCATGGTTCCGGCGGGCTCCAGGGTCGCGCTGAGGCCCGGGGAGAGCATCACCATTTATCCCTATATGTACCACGATTTCATCGTGCCAAAGGAGGGTGGCCCGGTTCTGCTGGGCGAGGTATCCATGTGCAATGACGACGAAAATGACAACCGGTTTTATGATCCCATGGGCCGGTTTCCCACCATCGAGGAGGATGAGGCGGCTTACCGGCTGTTGTGCAATGAATACCCGGCGGCGCAATAGAGAGAAACTCTTTGCGGGCCGGGACACAACAAATTTAAAAGCGCTTCCAAACAACGAAGCTATTGTTTGGAAGCGCTTTATATTTTTTAGCATTTTTAATAATCCTACAAAGCATAGGAATTAAACGTTTTAAATATAGTGCGTGTTTTGTTGTCGGCTTCCTTATTGAAGGCCTTGTCTATGTTATTTCAATCGCTTTATCGAGTTCTCAACGAGCAGATTATTTTATAATTAAAAATATTGACATAATAATTTTAATGTGATAATATAATAAAAATTACAAAATCTAAACGTTTTAAATAAGCAATATCGATAGGTGGTCTATTTGAGTATCTCAATTAAAGATGTGGCAAAAATGGCAAATGTATCGGTGGCAACCGTCTCCCTGGCCCTCAATAACCGCAAAGGCGTCAAGCCGGAAACGGCGCGGAGGATACGCGAGGTGGCGGAAAAGCTCCATTATCGCCCCAATCAAAACGCCCGCAGCTTGAAAACCGACAAATCGCGGATGATCGGCCTGATCGTCCCGGAGATTGAAAATCCCTTTTATGCCTCTGTCGTGGAAAACATTCGCGCGGAGTCCGAGGCCAACGGGCATATGATGCTGCTGGGGATCTGTAACCAGAGCAGCGAAAAGGAACAGTATTACGTATTGGATTTTATCAGCCGCGGGGTTGACTCCATTATCATCGCCCCCAATATTCAATTGGAAAATGATTACCGGCATTTCTACACGCTGCAGGATGAGGGGATTCCATATACCTTTATCACCGCGAAATACGAGGGCATAGCCGCGAATTGCGTCATGACCGATATTTACGACGGCTCCTATCAGCTGGTGGAATATCTGTTGGACGCGGGATACCATAAAATTTTCCTCATCAGCGTGGACCGCCGCATAATGGCAGCGTATTTGCGCATCAACGGGTACCGGGACGCATATAAAAAAGCGGGGCTGGAGTATAAAGAGGACTGGATCTACACAACCCTGCCCGATTTTAAGCACGGAAGTGATATCGCCCACCAGATTGTGGATCTACAGCCCGATGCGATTATTACCATTAACGATATCCTGTCCCTGGGCGTCCTGAAATTTTTAAAGGATAAAAATATCCGCGTGCCGGGGGAGATCGCCGTGGCGGGCTACGACGATATTCTCTTTGCGTCACTGGCGGAGACCCCCCTGACGACAGTGCGCCAGCCGATTCCCCAGCTCTGCAAAAAAGCGGTTGAGATTGTGCTGCATCCGGAGGAGTACAAGGAGCCTCAAACCTATTATTATAAGTCCACCCTGGTCAAACGCCAATCCACTTAAAACACTGAGGAGGCATGTTATGAAAGCCGTTGTATTTTATTCCCCCGGGGATATTCGAATAGAGGATCACCCGGATCCCATCCCTGGAAGCGACAACATTATTTTGAAGATATCCTGTTGCCTGATTTGTGGAACGGACCTAAAAGTCTATAAATCCGGCAACCCGCGGGTAAAATCCGGACAAATTTTAGGCCATGAGCTGGTTGGCCGCGTTGTACATGTCGGGCGGGAGCTGTCGGGCTTTTCCATTGGAGATCGGGTGACGCTGGCCACCACGGTTGCGTGCGGCCACTGCGAAACCTGCCGCTTGGGCCTTGGCAATATGTGCCCCGACGCCCAAGCAATCGGATGCGGCCGCGACGGCGCCTTTGCTCCGTATCTGGAGATCCCCGGCGACGCGGTGCGCGGCGGGAACCTGGTGTTGGCGAACAACGATTGCGCCGACGAAGTCATTGCCGTCAGCGAGCCCCTCAGCTGTGCCATCAACGCGCAGAACATCATTCAGGTGGGGGAAAACGACACGGTTGTCATTGTCGGCGGGGGTCCCTTGGGGGCAATCCACGCGGAGCTGGCGAAATCCCGCGGCGCGCAGGTATTGCTGGCGGATATTTCGCAATCACGCCTGGAGCTCCTCACCCGATTGGAACAAATCACGCTGGTTGACAGCTCGAAGCAGGATCTTTTGGAGACGGTAAAGGCCCGCACCAATGGCTTGGGCGCGGATAAGGTCATTGTGTGCGCTCCCGCCGCCGCGGCAATGGAGCAGTCCCTTTCACTGGCGCGCAAGGGCGGCTGGGTCAGCTTTTTTGCCAGCCTGCCCAAGGGTTCCTCGGAGCTCCGGCTGGACAGCCGGCTCATCCACTACAACGAGCTGCGCGTAGCCGGATCCTCCGATTCCAGGCCGGAGCATGTGGAGGAGGCGGTCCGGGTGCTGCGGCAGGGGAAATTCAATACAGACGCCATATTGACCCACCGCGTTTCCCTGGAGGATTTTATGGAGGGTATTCAATATATGGAGGACAGGGTTTGCTTGAAGGTAGCAGTATTTCCGGAAGGAGTGGGTGCGAAATGAGAATGCGGGGGAACAGGGTAATTGTCACCGGAGCCGCCAGCGGGATTGGAGCCGCTTTGGCCGAGGGCTTTGCCAGAGAGGGCGCCGTTGTCGCCCTGCTGGATATCAACCGGGAAGCGGTGATAAAAAAAGCGGAGGAGCTCCGGCAGGACGGCCTTGTGTGCGATGGATTTTCCGTCGACGTCTCCGACAGGCAGTCCGTTGAGGATGCGGCCTCCCGGGCCACGGAAGCCATGGGCGGGTTGGACGTGTGGATCAATTGTGCCGGTATCTCAAAGATCATTCCCTTTCTGGACTGCACAGAGGAAATCTGGGACAAAACCATGGACATTAATTTAAAGGGAACGTTCCTGTGCTGTCAGGCCGCGGTGCGCAGGATGCTGGGCGCGGGCGGGAGCATTCTCAACTTTTCCTCACAGTCCGGCAAAAGGGCCGCCACGCAATACCAGGCCTACTGTGCCAGTAAGTTTGGAATCATTGGCATGACGCAATCGCTGGCCTTGGAGGTGGCGGACAAGGGGATTCGCGTAAACGCCATTTGTCCGGGAGTTGTGCAGACACCCATGTGGGAGCAGCAGGCCAAGGATTACGCCAAGAAACGAAACTTACACGAAGAAGAAGTGATGCCCTATTTTATAAAAAGTATCCCCTTGGGGCGGCTGTGCACCTATGAGGACGTGGTGGAAACCGCGATTTTTCTGTCATCCAAGGCCGCCTCCTATATGACGGGGCAATCGCTGAATCTAACGGGTGGAAGCGTGATGAATTAATTGGGGTGAGTATTGATGGGAAATAACAACGCAATTGCGTCATCTGGAGCAGTAAAGATGGAAAATGGGATCATCAGCCGCACATTGCATTCCAGGAATTTTATCCTGTTGATGATCAATGTCCTTATGTTTGCACTTTTTGCGGTAATGCGCACGGAGACTTTTCTGACATGGAACAACATCAAAGCGATCTTTTCACTGATGACCTACGAGCTGCTGGTGGCTGTGGGCATGACGGTTGTGCTCATTTTAGGCGGCATTGATTTATCCGTTGGCTCACAGATAGCCCTGTTGTCCATTGTCATCGCCCTCCCCCTGCGAGGAGGAAGCGCCGTGTTTCCGGCGTTGCTGCTGGGCTTTATCGTCGCCCTGGCGCTTGGAATGTTTAACGGCGTGATGATCAAAAAATTTAACATAGCGCCCTTTCTGGTGACCCTGGGGATGATGAGTATCGCCAGGGGAATTGCGACGGTGGTGACCCAGGGGCAGTTTATTTCCTTTGTCAACGTGAACCCCGCCTTCACCGCGTTCGGAAGGGCGGAGATCCCGTTGTTTTACTTCAACGGCCAGGTAAACAGCGTGCCGGTGCTCCTGCTCTGCGCATTGGCGCTGACAATTGTCTTGGGCGTCCTGCTGAAAAAATGGCATCCCTTGCATCGGATGTTCTTTGTGGGGCAAAACGCCACCGCCGCAAAATACAGCGGCCTGAACACAACAGCCATCAGTATCGGCGGATATGTGCTATGCGCTTTCTTTTGCTACATCGCCGCCGTGTTTATGACCGCCAGCAACCGGATGGGATTTGCGAACTACGGCAGCGGAATGGAGATGCGTGCAATCGCGGCGGCCATTGTGGGGGGCGCGTCCATGGAGGGCGGATATGGAAGCATGCTGGGGACGTTTTTGGGCGTGACCATGCTCTCCCTTCTCAACAATGGCTTCATCATGCTGGGCGGGTCGCCCAACTGGCAGCAGGCCTCCACCGGTTTGATATTGCTTCTGGCGGTCGCCGTGGACGCGCTCATCAATCGAAAGTCGAAAAGGGGGTAAGACTGTGTCCGAATTGTTGGAGATCCGGGGTATCAGCAAGAGCTTCTTTAACAATCCTGTGCTGGCGGATGTCAACTTCACCGTGAGACCGGGGGAGGTGCATGCCCTCATCGGGGAAAACGGAGCGGGGAAATCCACGCTGATCAAAATTATCGGCGGTATCTATCAGGCGGATGGCGGAGAAATTTTGTGGGAGGGAGCCCCGGTTCACTTCCCGACGCCGTTACACGCCATGTCCTGTGGGATCAGCACGGTTCACCAGGAGCTCAGCCTTGCGCCCAACATGACCGTCGCGCAAAATATCTATCTTCGCCGCGAGATCAAGAACAAGCTTGGGCTCATCAACTGGACCGAGATCAACCGCAAATCCCGCGAGGTGATGGAGCAGGTGGGGGTGAGCATGGAGCCGGATCAGATTGTGGGCCAGCTCAGCGTCGGCATGCAGCAGGTTGTGGAAATCGCCAAGGCTTTGGCCATCCACTCCAAGGTGATCATTATGGATGAACCCACCTCAGCCCTTTCGGAAAGCGAGATCGAGCTGTTGTTTGTGCTCATCCGCAAGCTCACAAAGCAGGGCGTGTCCATCGTGTACATATCCCATAAGATCAACGAGATCATGGAAATTTCAGACCGCGTGTCGGTGCTGCGGGACGGACGCCTCATTTTTACAAAGCCCAGGGAGGAGACCAATCCCGACGACATTATTTCCGCAATGGTGGGGCGGGAGATTGACACCCTGTATCCGGAAAAATCCGCGGAGATCGGCGCGGAGGTGCTCCGCTGCAGCCATCTGCGGTGCATGGGCGCTTTCCGCGATGTGAGCTTTACACTGCACAAGGGGGAGATCTTAGGCTTTTACGGTCTGGTCGGCGCGGGGCGCACCGAGGTGGCAAAGGCCATTGTGGGCATTAAACCCCTTCATAGCGGCGAAATAACCTATAACGGCAGGGAGGTTCGCTTTAGCTCCCCAAAAAAAGCAGTGCGCAGCGGCGTCTGTTATCTCACGGAGGACCGCAAAAGCTGCGGTTTGTTTGTGCCCTTCACAATCGAGCAAAATATTGTTTCCTCCGACCTGGGCCGCTATACAAATTCCTTGGGGGTCATGCGCGCCAAGCCCATGGGTCAGGAGGCGGAACGCTATATTCAGGAGCTCAACATTTTGCCCCCCCATGCCAATCATCAGGTACAGAACCTCTCCGGCGGCAACCAGCAGAAGGTGCTGCTGGGCAAATGGATGAGCCCCGATCCAAAGGTGCTTATTGTCGATGAGCCGACCCGGGGCGTGGATGTCGGCGCAAAAACGCTGATACACCAAAGCCTGCGGAAAATGGCCGACCGGGGAATGGCCGTCATTATGATCTCCTCGGAGATGCCGGAGGTCCTGGGGCTCAGCGACCGCATCGCCGTTTTCCGCACCGGACAGCTGGTCACAATTCTTGACAACGGCCAGAGCCAGGCTTTGCAGGAAGACATTATGAAATATGCTCTGAGTTGATAGGGGGTCATTCGCGTGAAAAACACAATGCAATCCGCAATCAAGAAGGTTCATGTAAACCCGCAAAATCTGACGCTTATCGGTGTGATGCTGGCAGTTGTCATCGTCATGCAGGTGATGTTTCCCCTATTTCTAACGCCTGCGAATATTGAAACGCTGTTGATGAATTTTGTATTTGAAGGCATTATCGCGCTGGGAATGACATTTGTTATTTTAACAGGTGGAATTGATTTGTCGGTGGCGTCGGTATTTCCCCTGGCGGAGATTCTGGTGGCGAAGTTGATGCTGCAAGCCGATATGCCCATCCTGCCCGCCATACTCATCACACTTGGTATTTGTGTCGGTATCGGAATTCTCAACGGCTTTTTAATTGATTTACTCGGCGTCAATCCCATGATTATAACCATGGGGATGATGCTGACCCTAAAGGGCGTCAATCTGGCGATAACCGACGGCAGCTCCATAACGGGCTTCAGCATTATGTTTCTCAATTTGGGACAGGGAAAGCTATTGTTTATCAACGCGCCCATTTGGCTCTTTGCCGTACTGGCCATTGTTTTATCGTATCTGCTGAATAATAACGCATATTTCCGGCAGGTGTATTCCATTGGCGGCAATGAAAAGGCGGCTAGATTATCCGGCGTGAATGTTCGCAAGGTAAAAATAGTGATCTACGCCCTGTGTGCCTTCCTGGCGGCGTTGGCCGGTATATTCGCGGCGTCGCGCTACGGAGCCGCCCAGTGGGGACATGGGAATAATCTGGAGATGCGCGCCGTCTCCGCGGTGGCCATCGGCGGGGCCAGCATGGCCGGGGGCAGCGGCAGGATAGGCGGGACCGTTTTAGGCGCCATATTCTTGGCCATTGTCAACAATGCATTTGTAATGGCGGGCATCAATCCCTTCTGGTACGACATTGTAAACGGCGGAATGCTTCTTATCGCCGTAATGCTCTCAGTATTGGCCGACTGGCGCAATGAAAGAAGCATATTGCTTCGCAAAGACCGCTTCCTTGCCCAATGACCCATATTGCCCTTTGTGGGAGCTTGTATAGTAAAAAGTTGATTCACTATATCCAGTTGTTTTCCCGAAAGGTGAACATAAAAAAAACAATTTCGAAGGAGGATATCATCGTGAAAAATCGCAAGAGTTCCATGTTTTTAGCATTGGCGCTGACGGCTGTAATGACACTGACCGCTTGCACTTCCACCGCGGATACACAAGTCCCCGCCACCAATGGCGGCACGGCGCCGGCCACGGCGTCAACAGCCTCTGCGGACGAGGTATATGGAATGGTCGTGTTTCTCAAGGGCAGCGAGTTCTTCAATTGGTGTTACGCGGGTTTCCAGGACGCTGCCGCTTCTGTTGGCGCCACCACCGAATTGGTGGGGCCGGTTGACTGGAATGCCGCTGAGCAGGTGAAGGCGATTGAGCAGTTGGTGGCAAAGCAGGTAAAGGGAATTGCGGTCACACCCAGCGACGCGGATACGGTTACGGCGTCCATTGACAAGGCGCTGGACAGCGGCGTTGCAACGATATGCTTTGACTCCGACGCCCCCAACAGCCGCCGCATGACCTTTGTGGGAACAGACGTGTACAACGCGGGCTTTGAAGCGGGAGTCGCCGTGGGCAATCAGCTTGGCGACAGCGCGCGCGTCGGCATTTCCATGATACCGGGTCTTGACCGTGTCACCGGCACGATCAACGGTTTTACAGATGGCCTGGCCTCTGTGGCTCCCGGCGCCCAGGTGGTTGAACAGGTGAACGACGAGGGCGACGTGAATAAGGCCGAGCAGGTGATTACCTCCATGCTGCAGGCGAAGCCGGAAATCAACACGGTGTTTTGCGCCCACGGCGTTTCGGGTACCGGTGCGGTAAAAGCCACCATTAATGTGGGACGGGACAGCGGAGACGATAAGGTACATGTTATGGCATACGCCCAGGACGTTCATATCCTGGAGATGGTGGAAAGTGAAGAGCTTATGGGTACTATTGTGCAAAACCCCTACCTGATGGGAGTTGAGGCGTTCTATCAGCTTTGGAGTGCGGCGCATCCCACGCAATTCGAAAATGTCACTTATCCCGGTATGGGCAATGTGCCGACTGCCAATATTGATACCGGCGTAAACGTGGTATTCAAAGGCGATCCGGTTATCAAGCAATATATGACGCCCCCGACAATTCAATAGGATATTGGTTAAGGGGAGGCGGCCTTTTCCTCCCCTTGCCTTTTGCTTGTTGTTTTTAAAGCGGGGAATTTACAGGGGAATTAAATCCCTTTGTTTCGATTAAAAATAAACGGAAAAGGGTTGCATCGAAAGAATAAATATGCTATACTAATTGCTGTTGACAAGCTGCCCCATTGATGAGGCGTTGTAGTTAGAACGATTGTAGTTTATATAGGGGTATAGCTCAGTTGGTAGAGCAGCGGTCTCCAAAACCATAGGTCGCCCCTCCTTATAGGGTTTTGGAGATAGCTTTTAAAAGTTTATAGGAGTGTGGTGAAGAGGTATCACAGCGGTCTCCAAAACCGTTATCGAGGGTTCAATTCCTTCCACTCCTGCCAGACGCTACTAGCCCGGAAGCCTTTGTTTACAAGGTTTTCGGGCTTTTTTATTTATCCGGACACCTTCCACATTAGAGGGAGGTGGTAATAAAAATGAAAAGATAGGGACGCTGTAAAAAATGACAGCAACCTGTCTTTTTCTTATTTTTTTGATTTTGTCTTCCGTAATCGCCCGTATTTTTTCTACTTGATTCTGAATTATAAGGGGTAAATAAGGGGTAAAATGAGGGGTAAAAAATCTGGACCTACCCCTACCTCAAATAGCATGGAATCACGAAAATCTAAGACTAATTCTGACATATTATTATATGTATTATGCAAAAGGAGAATTGAAATGGACAATCAATTAAAAATGGCGACAGTTGAAATGGAAAATTGGTGGAGGTGCTGGGGATATGAGTAAAGCAACGGCATCACCTCCAAAGGTGGCAAGAAGAGAAAAAGGCGACGGTTCAATCCGATACAATAAGCGGCTTCAAAAATGGGAAGCGAGGCTTACCTACGGGAAAAAGCCAAATGGTTCCCCAGACCGGCGCTCTAAATATGCAGACTCGGAAGCTGAAGCCAAAAAAATATTAAGATTAATGAGGGATGAAAGAAACAGGAACTGCGCCACCGACGTAACGTCCCTCACAATGTCAGAGTACTACGATAAATGGCTTCAGGTCAGAAAATTGCAGCTCCTGGAGAATAGCTTTATTCGGCTAAGGGACACTGTTGAAAATCATGTACTGCCTGAAATCGGGATGATCCAACTCGGGAAGGTAACATCTGACCACTGCCAAGACGTCATATACAATCTCATAGCAGACGAATATTCTTTTTCTACAATCAAGAAAGCGTATGAAGCCATGAACGCATGCTTTCGGGATGCTATGGTTAAAGGCAACATTGTGAGAAGCCCTATGCTTGGAGTTAAAATGCCAGATAGAAATTATGAAGAGTTGCCAGAGACAAAGGAGATGATGCCGTTCACCGCTGATGAATGCGTCCGTATAATTAACGAAGCACAGAGGTGTTACCGGACAGGAACTCAAATATACCGGCTTGGTTGGCTTTTTATCTTGATGCTAAACACAGGCATACGGATAGGTGAGGCGCTTGCGCTTACCTGGAGCGATATTGATTGGGAACACAAAACCATACATATCCACCGCACTTCTGTTGTTACAGAACGCAAAACAAATGATAACGATACCCGTCGTTTCAAGACAAAAGTAGTTGAAAGGACAAAAACCCATGCTGGAAATAGAAAATTGGAATTGAACAATTTGGCAATAAAGTCTTTGAGTGAACTGCGTAAAGTTACCGGCCAATTCAATTTTATCGCGTCAAACAAAACTGGTGGCCTTATAACCCATCGCAATATATCAAAAACATTCCACGGCATGCTTAGGACACTTCAGCTCCGACAGCGGGGCCTTCACAATCTCCGTCACACATTTGCCACACAACTTTTTGCAAAGGGCGTAGATACAAAAACAATCTCCGTGTTACTCGGTCATTCATCAACTTCGGTAACTGAAAATATTTATATTCACGTTTTGGAAGAGCAAAAGAGGGTTGCGGTTCAGACCATTGACTTTCTTGAAGTAACTCATGACGGCGACGAGCTGTTCAGTTACGGTATCGGCTACAATATAGCTAACAAGTCAGAAGTAATAACGTTGAACAAATAGCACAAGAAAAGAGCCTACATCAATGAGTAGGTTCTTTTTTTCTGCCATCATCTGTATTTCTATATAAAACCGGAAGAACTTGACACTATTAAAATATTGGTATAATCTTAAATTATGAGAGTCACTTGTTATACAGACTTTTTACTTTTATTATCGCCTAAAACTCTATTAATAGAAAGGGGAGAAACGCGCATCCATCGCGCCGCCTATAAAGGCGGGGGTATCTTGCGCGACTATGTGATGAATAGAAACAAGCAGACAGTCGGATATATATTTACTCATGATATGAATAACGTATTTCTCGTTAAGAAAAACAAGGGACCATTTCCTAATAAGTTTAATGGGGTTGGAGGTAAAGGAGAAACTATCGACTTGACCCCTGAAGATATTATGATGAGAGAACTGCAAGAAGAAACCGGCATTGGGCCAGAAGATATATACGGCCTGACCCTCCTGGATACAGTCGAATTTGAAAATAGCATAATATTGTACGTTTACTATGGGCAGATGAAAGAAGGAAAGACAATAACCAGAAAAATCAACGACTCAGGTGAGCTGATTCTCCAGATGAGTGTTGACGCAATAAGAAACTATTTATCGCCATCTATTTTTGCCGGAAACGGCGATGTACCGGGGCACATTGAGGCTGCAATTCAAAATTTCGCACAACAGCAGCTGGTACAGCCACCGAAATTACCTAATCCAACAATAAGGAAAGCTATACCTATTGGTGCTACTGTCGATATCGTTTTGAAAAAAGACCAAAAAACAGGAGAACTCACCAGAGGGAAAGTTGGACGGATACTGACAAACAGCTCGGAACATCACAGAGGCATTAAGGTCATGCTTAGCGACGGGCAAGTCGGAAGAGTCAGGAAAATTATTGTCGGGTAACGATGAAACGCCAGTGAACGGTAATCAGATGCGACATTTTACTTTATAAAATTTCAAATTTATGTTGCAAAATCGTGGTTTAAACACATAAGAAGATAAAGGAGGTCAAAATAAGGCTTATATTATAGATATAAAATAAGCCAATAATGAGGACGTTCCCGGTAACTGACTGTTAATTTGAATTTGGAGTATATATATTTAAAGCACAGGAAGCAGGAAGAATGACCAAGCACCAAAAACACAACAACAACCAATGCAACCCAAACAACCAAAACTACCAACCAAACGAACGCTTCGCCAAAGGGCTCTTATCAAAATCATTTAAAACACGAAAAAAATATAAATTAACAGTCAACAGCAAACAGCTAGAAAGTATTAAAGGCCGCTCAGTAATGGGCGGTCTTTATTTTTCGATTTCTTACATAATAAAGACAACCGAAAAATCAAAGTAAAAACGAAGAGGGGGTTAGTATGAAAAAGCTACTGGTTGCATTCATTGTACTTGTTGTGGCTTTTTTGCTGATATGGGCAGTAAAGCTTAAAGAACCTTTGAATTCAACTTTTACGGGAGACGAACTCAGCGACACCGCTCCCTGGTGGGAAAAGATAGCTGAAGGCGAAACCCCGACAGCAGACGAAGCGTGGATTCTGGACCCGGAGATTCCCGAAAACTACATCCCAGTCCTTAACGCCGACGAGTTGTATATGGTCATTGACGATGACGGCAATATCATCCAGTACCGTCACCGCTACCAGTTTGAAGACGGCACATGGATGTGGGAGGACGTTGACCCCAATATCCCGGAGAACTATGAAGCTGTTGAGGGGCTTGAAAACGTCTATCGTGTGGTTGGGGCAGATGGTTCAGTCCGGTATTACCAGTACACTCGAAATTCCGACGATACTTACTTCTTCACAGAAGTCGATGAGTATGGGAATCCGCTCAACAACGACCCAAGCGGCTCGGAGATTCCGCCAAATTATATCCGAGTTACCGGAAATATCTATGCGGTCTACAACGAGTACGGCGTATTGACAGGGTACAAGGAGCGCTATGTTGATGAGAACGGAAGCTATGCGTGGAGAGACTGCGATGAACCCATCATAGGAGAGAGCAACTCTCCTATTGCCGGGGGTACTCAGGGAAATACCGGTGGGTCCGGCACCGGTGGGGACATCTACATCATATCCGGCGATAAGAACGACCCAAGCGCAACAGAAGGCTATGTGGAGACAGAAACGATAACCGACACCGTACATGATGAAGACGGATGGACCGTTGTGTATGAGACGACAGTAACAAGGACCTATGACCGGAGCGGCAATCTTGTTTCTACAAAGAAAGATGGCCCTACCGAGGTTAACAGGTTCCCCACTACAAATATTAACACCGATATTCTGCCTGCGTCCGACAGAATCGAATCCAGCCTCAATAATGAAAAAACAAGGATTACAAACGGGCTTACATACAATACCGCTCTTGAATCCGAGGTGTTTGCCCTGCTGAACGCTCAGCGAGCCAAGAACGACCTGGCTCCCCTCACCCTGGCAACAGGAGACCTGGATAGCTTGGCGCAGATAAAGGCGGCGGATATGGCTGTCAACGGCACAACGGGAGCAAACTCCTCTCTTTACGGTACGGTTTTGGAATTATGCAGCCACTTCGGTATTGAAGGCACTGTGCTTGCCGAATCGGAGTGGCGGACAAGTGATACGAAAAGCGCAAGTAACATTCACTCAAGGTTTCAGTCCAACACGATATCGTTTAACAATAGAATGTCTAACGGCATATCAAGCGTAGCTATCGCCATAGTCAAGGGCAATGGATATTACTATATCTGTGAGCTTTATGCTTAGGCAAAACACAATGCAAAGATACAGGCCCTCCTCTTTCATATGGGGAGGGCTTGCGATATTATTATATAATAGCTATATAGAGACAAGGCCACCTCTTTTCTCAATATAGCGTATTTCCCTATAAATCAGGTTGACATTATTAAAAGATTAATGTATTCTTTTAGTAAGAAAAAAGGAGGTATTCCCCTATGAATAATAATCTGCTAATTGCGGAATTAAATATCAACAACAAGAAAATTGCCACAGCATCCAGTCACTATGATGATAATACCCCTGCGCATTTTGAAAAACTCTGCCACCTTATACAGGCCACGGACGTCTCCAAGGCCATCACTGAGCAGGGAAACGGACAATTTATCCTCTACAGCGTAAAAGACAAAGTAGAATACCACATCCGTCAGGGAGAGGATAGCCTGTTTATCCTTGATTGTTTTTCAAATAGCGTCTGCCCGTCAGGAAAGTCCCGCATCATAGTTATCGAAGATGGCGGTAGTGTTTCTGTTTCCGATGAAACGAATCAGCTACAGAGGAAACTGGAGAGAGACTCTGACGAGAAGATTAATATCGATGACTTGTTTGATGCCACCACATCAAACAAGTTGGTTATCGTCTCCGGAAAGCAAAAGTGCGGCTGCTTTAGCTGCAAAAAGATATTTCCCAGTGATGATATTGCTGAATTCACAATGGAAAGAAATGGTACAGAGTCCGCCATCTGCCCTTACTGCGGCATGGACACGGTTCTGCCTGAGAATCTTTCTCCTATTGAAATCACCAAGGAACTTCTTGGCTTGATTGATACACAGTAAAACCAGGAAACAATTATAAGAGAGCATAACAGACCACATATATTTGAGACCTGTTTTCTCACTCAAATCGGAAATTATCATCGACAATTTCTTGACCAGCCTTATTGTAAAATCACTTGCAGTATACAATTAGACAGTGCAGGAAAAGCTCCAAAAACGGGGCTTTTCTGTTTTGTAGAGAAAATGAGCTATATAGAAATATTGAGGTTCAACGCCGTTGACATTATTGATAATTTAGTATATTCTTTGAGTGAGGAAAGGGCGTGACTCCCCCTTCCCCGAATCAGTTCTCTCTTTGTGTTGTGAAAAGTCCCCGCAGTAAATAAGCTGCGGGATTTTTCTGTATAAAGGCACATTCTTATATTCAATTGTCACGCTTTAAATTCTGACATACTTATATAGGACTTTTTTATTGATAATTGGGAGATTTTAGTTGGAAGGAAAAATATAAACACAAGGAGGTAACGTAACGAAATGTTTTTAAGTGATGTCACACTTAAAAAACTCTGCCAAGGAGAACGTCCTTTGGTTGCTAATCTGTGCGAGAACGCAATTCAACCGGCAAGCATCGACTGTCGTATCAGCAACAGCTTTGCCACTATTATGCCACCACCGGATGGAATTATCTGTATGGATAAACCGGTGCAATACAATGTGATTGAGGCTGATACATACGTCCTGCAACCCGGTTCTTTCGTACTTGCCACCACTATGGAGTATCTCCACATTCCCGATAACATCGCCAGTTTTGTTGACGGACGTAGCTCCATCGGAAGGATTGGCCTGTTTATCGAAAACGCCGGGTGGATTGCCCCTGGATTCGAAGGCGAAATCACGCTTGAGCTTTTTAATGCAACACTGTATCCTATTCGCCTTGTTGCCGGTCATCGAGTCGGACAGTTTGTTTTCGCCACAACCGATGAAATGGTAAAATCGGTCTACAGAGGTAAATATCAAGGCCAAAGAGGAGTTACCAGCTCTATGCTTTATCTTGATAGTGAATTTAAAAACTAAATAATGTCTTCGACTGTAAGGGTTACAAATGAGAAACACGAAAGGAAAATAACAATGCCGATAATTATATTAAGAAAGAAAGACCCTGTGCCTGCCGGATATACTCCCGTTGACTGCACATCCGCTTCAACCAATGTATTTTGGAGGCAGTTATCACCCTTCTATTTAGGGCCGGTCACTGCCTATGACGGATTGACAGCTCAAAAGATGGAGAACGCATGGCAGTACACAAAGGTTTATCCGATGCATATGACAGACGGAGAACCAAACGCTCATTATTTTGAGTGGAGAGACAGCGGATTCGCCTCGGGACGGGCTAACCGATATCCGATGGGCCGCTACGGAATGAAACCCGAATATTCCCTTTGGAAAGAAGACGAAAAGTGGGTGAAGCTTGGATATATAGAGGCGCGAAGAAAAATCTATATCCCTCTGTATAGCAAGGCAATTATAAAAACTGTTGCATTTTCTAAGTTGTTGGAGCGTTATGAGTCGGGTGAGAACATCGCCCTGATTGATTTCGACGGTTATAACTACAAGGAGATGGGCATGAGCTATGAGAATGTTATCAGCAATTCTGCAAAGCCGCTGGGACATGCTTTTCTAATTGCCATGTTGATTGAAAACACAATAAAAGGAGAAAAACATGAATATTATCAATAATTATACTGTCAAGGAGTTGTGGAGCGAAGCGATGTCTCAAGTAAAACAGGACCCGATTTGGCTGGAAGATTGCGGCATGCTGGACTATGTTCTCGGTGAAGACGAAAGTACGCCGTTCACGAGCTATGAATTTAACAACTACGCCACAACGGAGTTCGGAGGCAGCGAAGGCATCTATTCGCATATTATGCTGGACGGCAGATTTTTCGATTACCAGAAAAGTTCCCGATACCGCATCGGCGTACTGAAGACCCTTGGCTGCTCAAAAGAGGATTATCTTAAGATGGCACGGCTATCTACCTTGATTGCTTACTATATACACAAGATAGTAAACGAAAACATCAACAGGTTTGAGTCGGATGAAAGAGCTTCAGTCACACTTACGTATAACGACAAGTTCGGGTCGGTTACGCTCAAATCAATTTTGAACCGGAAACCGGTAATTCGAGTATACGGCAAAGAGGAGCCGCTGCCCGTTACGCCGGAAATAATGAGACGGCTCCTGGAAGATGCATTCAGATACTATGGAAACAGCCTTACAGAAGAGGCAATGAGGGCTTTCCAAGCGCTTTCAGAAAAAACGGGTTACAAGGGATAGCAATATAGCCAAAGAAGTTCAAACTCCTTCCAGAAAAAGAGGCCAGCTTAAATATGCTGGCCTCTTTTTGTCATCCCCACAATTCTGACAGAATAATAGTTGGCACCTGTGAATAATCGTTGGCGTTAGCCTGCGAATACGCGGCTGGTATTGAATAGCGCAATCACACCAGTACACTTGTACTATGCATCTTTGTACTGGCACAGAAATACGGCTTAACATGCCGTTTTTTATCTGGTAGCATTTGAGGTGAAGACTTGATGAATAAGTACGATACAGTGATTAATTATATTTATAAAGACTTTGGGTATGTCGGGGTAAGGATACATGAAGTGAGCTACCCAACGCTAAAGCAGTTGGGCTTCCTGTTTCACTGACGGCAACTTGCTGACTGTTCGAGAACAAGCAGTAGAGGTCGCAGCCTCCGCAGGGCTCTTCGCTGTGCGCTCCACACAGACGTTTAATATTTTCAAGCTACGCCGTTCGTCTTAACGCTTCCATCAGAATCATTTCCGCACTTTTTTGGTCTCTCGATGGGTGAAAGTATCCACAATAAGCACACTCATAATGCCTTATATCCAGCGGATGCTTTGTGTTCTCGCCGCAAACAGGACATTTTTGTGTTGATGGAAACTCCCGTTCTATGACGTGGGTTTTGGGGCTGGTTTTCAGCCGCGCTTTAATGAAACCCATTGCCGAGTGTTGAACCTGTTTCCCAAACAACCCTTTGTGCCAGTTTGCTATCATCTCATCTTGAATGGCAATTAAGTCGTATTCCCGTAGAAGTTTAGAAGCTATTTTCTTCGCGAGGTCCCCTTTTTGATTGTTTTGCTTCTCATAAGCAATGCGAAGACGCCGGATGCGCTTTTTATGGTTTTTACTTTTCTTATTACGTCTATTCTTTACGAGAGCTTTATTAACTTTCTTAGAAGAGCGTTTAACAGTCTTTGTTTCCGGTACGCAGACATTTAGCTCTTCTCCATTATCAAGAGTAAGATTTGTTTTTATTCCAAAGTCTATGCCCACAACCGCGCCTGTTTTATTTTCATCCGGCTTAATGCTGTATGTAGTGATATGGAAGTAAAGGCCGGACGGTTTCCTCACAAGCTTTGCGTTGGCGAACTCGGCGTCAGCCGGTATCTGCTTCAATCCACGCACCTTAACCGGCTTTCGCAGCCCTTGTATAGAAACTGTATTGCCCTCGCGGTCCACACGGTATGTGGCCCCAAACTGCCTTAAGGGGATGGAGTTGCAAAATGATTTGAATTTTAGCTTGCCGACTTTTTCTCCCTGCTTTTTTTTTGTAGCAAGACCTTTGATTTCACTCTTTACGGAATCAACGATATCCTGCTTCATTTGAGAGCCGATGACGGTAAAGCCGCGTTCTTCGAAAGCGCCGCCGACCTTAACAAGTACGGACTTCGCGTTCCGGTCAAAGGCGAAAGCGTTTTCTGAGCCGACAACGGCGTTGCGCAACCACTTGGCTTCGAGGAACAACCGGCTTAAATGCTCAAGCTTTTCACGCGACAGCTTCCCCGCAGCTACTTTTACTTCAAAGACGCGGCAAGCCATATCTTTGCGCCTTGCCCTTGTATTTGTCATCGTTGCTTTAATGGCTTCATTTTTTGTCATGATTCACCGCCCTTTTTGATTTTCTATATATTCTTTAACCACGTTGAGAGATACACTCCCGACCGTTGCTATAAATTTGCTCCTTGTCCACAAAGTAGGTAGTTTTCGCCGAAGCTCCGGGAACTCACGGTTAAGCATGTGCGATGTTTTGCCCTTGATTCTCGATACCACCGTTTGCACACCGACAGTCGGGTCTATATCGAGCAATAGATGAACATGGTCCGGCATAACCTCCATTTCAAGAACAAAGAAGTTGTTGGCATCTTGCAGCGAATAAACAACTTCTTTGAATCGTTCTTGAATTGGCGGCGTCAAAACCTTACGCCTATATTTTGGGCAGAAGACGATATGATACCTGCAACAGTATACGGTTGTTTCTGTTCTTCTGTAATTTTCCATAGTATATATTATACCACATACCTATTGTTTTATCAAGCGTTTACGAGGAGAATAAGGAGTTCGCTTTCATCCCAAGACTAAAGTTCTTGGGGTTTCCCGCTCACATTTTCTAA
>Ga0153950_1000291_pt1 | contig 22219 bp, 18 predicted proteins | sample TSNJ034MetaG_FD_104737 | JGI IMG/M metagenome (GOLD analysis project Ga0153950, IMG submission 104737) | Attine ant fungus gardens microbial communities from New Jersey, USA - TSNJ034 MetaG | ecosystem: Host-associated > Fungi > Mycelium > Unclassified | place: USA: New Jersey, Wharton State...
AGAGAAGATGATTACCAGGCAGGTGGTTGAACTGCAGGAAATAGGACAAGGTGATGTATTCTTTGATTTGGATGCTGCATGGATGAGCAGAGTGAAGAGGAGTTATCTTCTACCGGTTCTGAAACGGCAGGGAGCCAGAATTGTGGCTCATATTTATGATATTATTTCTGTTACACATCCTGAGTACTGTCTTCAAAGAGGTGTGTACAATTTTATGGATTATATAGGTGCACATTTACAGTATGCGGATGATATTATTGTAAATGCCCAGGCGACAGTTGATGAGGTACATAAGCTATCGCAACGTTTACAGGTACCGCAGCCTCGGTGCCATGTGGTTCCGCTGGGAGCTGATTTTGGTAAAAAAGAAATAATTCCAGACAGCCAAGTGCCTTCTGAAGTAGTATCGGCTGTTAAAGACAAGCCTTATATTCTGATGGTGGGGACGATTGAACCCAGGAAAAACCATAAGCTTATGCTGGCGGCTTTTGAGAGAGGACTTAAGGATATAGGGTATAATATCATTATGGCCGGTTATATGGGGTGGGATATGGAAGCGTTTGCAGAAATGCTTTCGAAACATCCGGATTACCAGAAGCGGATTTTTCATTTTGAAGGATTGGATGATACAGGGATTACGTATTTGTACCAACATGCTAGATTTTTGGCATTTTGCAGTTATGTGGAAGGGTATGGACTGCCGATTATTGAATCGATTATGAGAGGAACACCGGTGCTTGCGTCGGATATTCCGGTTTCCAGGGAAGTGGCAGGGGATTTTTGTGTGTATTTTGGGCAGGATGATGTAGAGGAATTGTGTGAGTTGGTTGCGTATTTTGAGAAGAACTCGGGGGAGTATGAGAAAATAGTAGTCAAATTAGAGAAGTTTGTATCTGCAGGATGGAGGGAAAGCGCTGAAGGGATACATAAGGTGATAATGGTCTGATAAGGGATTAAATATTGATTTATATGGAGGCTTATTGATGAAGTTGCTGCGTGAAATATATGAGTACAGGGAGATGGTATTCAGCTTGATTAAGCGAGATTTAAAGGGTCGATACAAAGGATCTGCATTAGGATTTCTGTGGACCTTTCTTAATCCGCTTTTTCAATTAATTGTATATACTTTTGTTTTTTCCGTTATAATGAACGCTGGTTATGATAAATATTACTTGTTTCTCTTTGTAGCATTAATACCATGGATTTTTTTCAGTACATCGGTAGTTGGGGGAGCTGGCTGTATATGGACACAAAAGGATATGGTTAATAAGATTTACTTTCCAAGAGAAGTTTTACCTTTAGCACACGTAACTTGTCAGCTTATTAATATGTTGCTTACTTTTATAGTGATTTTTGCGGTATTGATTCTTTCGGGGCATGGAGTAAATCCTATTGCCGTTTTGTACCTTCCAATAATTATTTTTATAGAATATTTATTAGCTTTAGGAATTACGCTAATCGTATCTGCAATAACAGTATTCTTGAGAGATATTGAGTATATATTGGGAATAGTAATCATGGCATGGCAATTTTTGAGTCCGGTTATGTATGGCATAGATAAGGTTCCGGAAGAACTTCAACCGATCTTCTTAATAAATCCTATGACATCAATATTGCTTGCATATAGGGATATATTATACTATAAACAGGCGCCCCAAATGAGCACGCTGTTACAGGCTACTATGTTAGGAATTGTATTATTAATAATAGGTATTGTTGTGTTTGAAAGATTGAAACGCCATTTCTCGGAGGAAATGTAATGAAGCCGGACAATGCAATTGAAGTAAGAGATATAGCTAAAAGTTTTAAGGTGTTTGTTGATAAGGGTAATACCATGAAGGAAAGAGCCTTGTTCAGCAAACGAAGAAAATATGATTATAGGCAAGTTCTCCGTGGAATCAATTTTGATGTGAAAAAGGGAGAAGCAATTGGTCTCATCGGTCACAATGGATGCGGAAAGAGTACTACTTTAAAGTTATTGACGAAAATCATTTATCCGGATAGTGGAAATATTGAGATTAAAGGTCGTGTGTCCAGCCTGATTGAGTTGGGAGCTGGTTTTCATCCGGATATGAGTGGTCGTGAGAACATATATATTAACGCATCCATATTTGGGTTAGGCAGAAAAGAAATTGATAATAGGCTGGATGATATTATAGCATTTTCTGAATTAGAGGAATTTATTAACTATCCGGTAAGGACTTATTCTTCCGGTATGTATATGCGTTTAGCTTTTTCCGTCGCGATTAATGTTAATGCAGAAGTTCTTCTGATAGATGAGATATTGGCTGTGGGAGATGCAAATTTTCAGGCAAAATGTTTTAATAAATTAAGAGAAATTAAGGCCAAAGGTACAACCATCGTTATTGTTTCACATTCATTGGGGCAGATTGAGCAGATATGTGAGAGAAGTATCTGGATCCATGATGGCGTAATACGCATTGAAGGGACGCCCAGAGAAGTACACCCGGTTTACTTGGATTATATGGGGTTGAAGAGGCAGGAAATAGCGGAAAAAGAAGCAGAACGGCAGGCGGAGAAGCGAGAGGAGACAGAAGGGAGTGCAGAGGAAGATGTTTCAGGGAAGGACGACAATGAAATTGTAGCAGATGAAATTGTGGAGAAAAATCCGGAAGAGAATCTGGAAGAAAGCCTGGAAGAAAACCTGGATAAGAAACGGTGGGGTAATGGGCATGCGAGAATTAACCAGATTAGTTTGTTGGACAAAGAGGGAAAAAATAGAAGTGTTTTCGAAACAGGTTCAGAAATAACTGTTCGGTTAAATTATACAGTAAATCAAATTATTGAAAATGCAGTTATCGGTATTGGCGTATTCAGAAGTGATGGGATATACTGTTATGGAACCAACACAAGATTAGATAAATTGAATGAGTTTAATCTGGAACGTGATGGAACTATTGATATTAAGCTGATAAATGTAATGCTATTGCCAGGAGTGTATACTCTTGATTTCGCTATTGAATCTGATTATGGTGCTCCTGTTGATTATTATCGGGAAGCAGCAACAGTGGAATTATATTCCAATCTGGATGATGTCGGACTGATCAGGATTCAACATGATTGGAAGATGGATAATGTGATTATGCCTTAGTTCCACATTGTAGGAGGATTGGATGAGTAATATAAATATTGAAGAAATCATGGAAGAAATCAGAGAGAATATCAGGAATCGTGATTATGATAAAGAGCCATTGAGTTTTGAGGAAATAGAGATGAGCGAGCCTGCAAGTCAGAATGTAAATGGCTATAATCCGGAAGAGTTCCAGCGAGAATTGAATTATATCAATCGAAATTGGAGTATTCCTTTAAATGTACCTATTATAGCATCTAATCCAATAGCAGTGGCTGTTAAGAAGATAATTCGCAGTTTAACACGTTTTATAGTATTTCCTTTAGCTAATTTTCAAAATGCATATAATGTAAGTTTGCTTAGGTGCATGTATCATTTAAAGGAGTATATTATAGAAATGGAGGTATACAAGAAGAAAATAGAGAAAATGGAACAAGAGATAGAGGAGCTCAAGAAACAAAATAAATAGGCGGATAGATATATGAAGATAATTCAGCTGCTTCCAACATTATTTTACGGTGATGGAGTTGGAAATAACGCGATTGCTATAGATAAGATTTTGAAAGAGTCAGGTTTTGAGACGAAAATATATGCTGAATATATAGATGTCAGGATTCCTAAAGGTGTAGCAAAAGTAATAAACAAGATGCCAGTGTTACAAGAGAATGACATTCTTATTTATCACTTGTCTACCGGAACTGCACTTAATGAACATCTGCAAGATCTTAAATGCAGGAAGTTAATAGTATACCATAATGTGACGCCGTCTGATTATTTTAGAGGTTATAGCCAGAGTTCTGTGGATACATGTTTAGAAGGAATAAAGGGTGTGCAGAAGCTTAGTAATGTGGCTGATTATTGTTGGGCAGATTCAGAATATAACCGCCAAGAATTATTAGATTACGGATATAAGTGTAATATTGATGTAATACCTATAGTTGTTCCATTTGAAGATTATGATAGAAGAGCAAAGCAAGTAATTATTGATAAATACCATGATGAATATGTTAATATAATCTTTGTTGGCAGAGTAGTTCCGAATAAAAAGCATGAAGATATCATAAAAGCATTTTACTATTATAAAAAGTTTATTAATTCCAAGTCTCGATTATTATTAGTAGGTTCCTTTAATGGTATGGAAAGATACTATGCAAGACTTAAAAAATATGTGACAGAGCTGGAGTTGAGCGACGTGCATTTTACAGGACAAATTAAGTTTAATGAGGTATTGTCATATTATCACCTGGCCGATGTTTTCTTATGTATGAGCGAGCATGAAGGATTTTGCATTCCGTTACTGGAAGCTATGTATTTTAAAGTTCCTATAATTGCCTATGCGGCTACAGGAGTGAAAGATACATTGGGAGATGCAGGGTTCGGAATGGAAAAGAAAGATTGTAAAATTGCTGCCGAGCTGATAGACCAATTGGTAAGTAAAGAAGGTTTAAGAAACAATTTAATTAACATACAAAATGAACGATTGAAAGAGTTTTATTATGAAAAAACCAAAAGCAAGATTGAAGCTTCTTTGAAAGGGTTTATATAATGAAGAAAATTGGCTTTGTAACTCCGTGGTATGGCGCTGATATACCTGGCGGCGCTGAGATGGCGCTAAGAGGTTTGGCAGCACATCTGCATGACGCAGGAGTGGAGCTTGAGATACTTACTACTTGTGTGAAGGAATTTAGCAGCGACTGGAATGTTAATTATCACCGAAAAGGGATGGCAGTGATTGAAGGAATAAAGGTTATGAGATTTCCTGTCAGAAAAAGGGATGCAGCTGCTTTTAATAGCGTCAACTATAAGCTTATGCATAATCTCCCTATATCGGAAGCGGAAGAGATCATTTATGTTAAAGAGATGGTAAATAGCCCTGAACTATATGATTATATGGAGCGGAACCAAGAAGAGTATGCATTATTTGTTTTTATTCCCTATATGTTTGGGACATCATATTATGGCGCAATGGTATGTCCGGAAAAATCGGTATTGATTCCATGCTTTCATAATGAGAGTTATATATATTTGAATGTACTTAAGGAAGTATATGGAAAGATTAGAGGAATGATATTTCATGCAAAACCTGAACAGGAATTAGCGAACCGTATATATGATTTATCTTATGTGAAGCAAGAGGTATTAGGGACGGGTGTTCATACAGAATGGGAAGCAAATGCCAAAGACTTTCTCATCAAATATAAAATTGATTTCCCTTATATTATGTATGCAGGAAGAAAAGATTCCGGTAAAAATGTTAATACATTAATCAATTATTTTAGTGAATATAAGAAAAGAAATAAAAATAATTTAAAGTTATTACTCTTAGGAGGCGGTAAAATTGACATACCTAAGGAATCCAGAAATGATATTGTTGAAGTGGGATTCATACCCATGCAGGATAAGTATAATGCCTATGCAGCATGTACAGCTTTGTGCCAGCCATCAAAAAACGAGAGTTTTTCACTGGTAATAATGGAATGCTGGTTATGTTCCAGACCGATTCTAATACATGAAAAATGCGAAGTAACTAAGAATTTTGCCATAGAAGCACAGGGTGGATTGTATTTTAATGATTATTATGAATTTGAAGAATGTGTGAACTATTTACAAAGAAATGAAGATATATGTTTAGAGATGGGAAAAAATGGAAAAAAATATGTAATGAGTAATTTTTCGTGGGATGTAATTGTAGAAAAGTACATGAACTTTTTTAAGGAGTGTATTTGTGAATAGTATTTTTGTGAGGAAAAATGAAGAAAATTGCATTTGTTGTTCAGAGATATGGATTGGAAGTGAATGGCGGAGCTGAGTTGCAATGTAGACAATTGGCAGAACGTATGGGTAAATATTATAATGTTGAAGTATTTGCCACAAAAGCTATTGACTATGTTACATGGGAAGACTTTTATCATAAGGATACCGAGTTAATAAATGGAGTATTGGTTAGAAGATTTTCTGTCAAAGAAATCAGAAATGATAAAAGATTCAAGAAGTTATCAAAAAAAATTATGCTATGTAATTCTACAAAAGAGGAAGAACTTCAATGGATGAAAGAACAAGGACCATACTCAGTAGAGTTAATACAGTATATTAAGAATAATAAAGATGTGTATGATGTTTTTGTTTTTATTACGTATTTATATTATACTACGTATTTTGGATTGCAGGAGGTTGCAGATAAGTCGATATTGGTACCTACTGCCCATGATGAAACACCAATATATTTAAGCATATTTAAAGAATTTTTCCGTATGCCAAAATCCATCTTTTATAACACGAAGGAGGAAAAGTCGTTTGTAGAAAGAATGTTTAACAATGCTAATATAATGAATAATGATGGACTTGGAGGCGTTGGCATTGACGTTCCTGATGATATATCAGGTAATAGGTTTATTGATAAATATGGAATAAGTAAATTTGTTGTATATATTGGCAGGATTGAAGAACATAAAGGATGTAAAGAATTATTCCAGTACTTCCAGGAATATAAGAAAAGAAATGGTGGAAGTCTTAAACTTGTGCTTTTGGGGAAGGAAGTAATGCGTGCTCCGCAAAGTGATGATATATTGAATTTAGGGTTTGTAACAGAGCAAGATAAATTTGATGCATTAGCAGCTTGTGAATTCTTGATTTTACCATCTCAATATGAAAGTCTATCTATTGTTGTTCTGGAGGCTATGAAAATTAAAAAGCCAGTGTTGGTTAATGGGAAATGTGATGTGTTGTATGGACATTGTATAAGAAGCAATGGTGGATTATATTATAAGAATTATATGGAGTTTGAAGGGTGTGTTGATTTTCTTTTGAATCATCCTGAAATATGTGCTAAAATTGGGGAAAATGGGGGAGAATATGTTGATACTAATTATCTGTGGGATGTTATTATTAGGAGATTGTCAGATTTGATTGAGTACATTACTAATTATGTAAAGTAGCACTTGTAACGATTAAGGAATAAGAGTATACTAATCATGGATGAAGAGCAAATGTCCTATTGGGAGTTGCGCACTTAGGTTTATATAAATAGATTTAGGAAAGCGGTGGTAGTATGAATGACAATCAAAAAAATTTTCTGCGAAAATTGGAAATTAGAAAAAATGCTATTGTAAATGCAAATTTTGATAGTTTAGATGATGATACTTATACTGATTTATACATCAAAAGTGGAGATCGGCCTTGTGCTGAAAAGTTCTCTCTGTTAAATGATAATCTGCTAGAAGCAGATGGTAATTCGTTTCAAAATGGTTACCAAGCATTACAAGGTAAAAAAATTAATGTATTTATTAAAAAAGTAATAAGAAAGTTATTGCGAATAACTATGGGGTGGTATATATTCCCAATTTATTCAAAACAGTCGCATTTTAATGGGAAAATTGTGAATACGGTATCGCTCTTGCGGGATATAGTATACGAACAGCAAAGCAGATTGGACGCTAACGATAGAATAATAACTTTATTGACAGAAAGATTAAATCAAACCGAGGAATTATTAAAAGCAAGTTTGAATCAAATTTCAGAAAACAGTAATGATATTTATAATTTGCATGATAATCTTGATTTAGTTAAGGGTTCGATCGAAATAGATTATTTTGATTTTGAAAACAAGTTTAGAGGAAGCAGAGAACTAGTTATGCAGAGGCAGAGATGTTATATTGACTATTTCAAGATTAACGGAGGCGCAGAAGTACTTGATATTGGATGCGGCCGCGGTGAGTTTTTAGAACTTATGTATAATCATGGGATAGACACCAAGGGTATTGACGTATATTTGCCTTTTGTCGAATATTGCAATGAACGAGGATTTAAAGCTGAACAAGTAGATGCGCTGACATATTTAAGGAAGCTTGAAAACGGAACGGTGGGCGGTGTATTTATGTCACAGGTTGTTGAGCATCTACAACCCGATTATCTATTAGCACTATTAAAAGAAATATATTTAAAAATGAAACCAGGCACTAATTTAATTATTGAAACACCAAATCCTGAATCGATTTCAACATATATTAACTTTTATATAGATTTATCCCATATAAAACCAGTTCATCCTGCGACGCTTCATTACTTGCTTGAAAAATTATCATTTACGCAAATAACACGTATTAATACCGAACATTCAAAATTTCCATATTCTTTAGGACAAAATATAAATGATCAAAGTATTTTATCTACCGATGATATCAATAAGTTAAATGAAATTCTATTTGAATCTAATGATTATTGTTTAATTGCGAGGAAATGAAATGAAGAAGATAGTTATAACACACGCTCAAGTTCCTTTTGTGAACGGAGGAGCGGAATTACAAGTGAATGCATTAAAAAATGAATTGCTAAAAAGAAAATATAATGCAGATTTGGTAACATTACCTTATAAATGGTATCCGGATATAACGTTGTACAATAACATGTTAATGTGGAGGTTACTGGATTTAAGCGAATCAAACAACGAAAAAATTGACTTAGTAATAGCAACAAAATTTCCTTCATACGGTGTTCAGCATGATAATAAAGTAGCGTGGGTGATTCATCAATATAGACAAGCTTATGATTTATATGAATCCGAACACGGACTGTCAAAAGATAAAAAGGGTAAGCAAATAAGAGAAAAAGTCTTAAATTTTGACTCTTTGTCCTTAAATGAATGTAAATTGCTTTTCACGGATTCGAACAATGTTTCTAATAGAATGAAGTATTATAATAACATTGATTCAGAGCCCTTGTATCACCCACCTGCTTTATACGGACGTTATTCGTGTGAGAATTTTAATGATTACATTTTATCTGTTGGACGCTTGGATAAGTTAAAAAGGGTGGATTTGCTAATAAAGTCAATAAAAAATACAAATCCAAATATTAATTTTAAAATAGTTGGTCGAGGTCCGGAACTTGAGAATCTTAAAAAAATTGTTAATAGTTTAAATATAAATGGAAGGGTTGAATTTCTTGGTTTTGTGAACGATAATGAATTATTGAACCTATATGCTAATTCAAGTGCAGTTTACTTTGCGCCTATTGATGAAGACTATGGCTATATAACGCTAGAAGCTTTTATGTCAAAAAAACCTGTAATAACTTGCTTTGATTCGGGTGGAGTGTTGGAATTTGTAAAGAATGACGAAAACGGCTATGTTTGTGAAGCAAACGAAGACAGTATTGCGACTGCTGTTAATAAAATTTTTGACGATAAGGAAAGATGTAGGAAATTCGGTTTAAATGGGTTCGATATTGTGAAAAATATCACATGGGATAATGTGATAAAAGAATTAACAAAAACATTATAAGGATAAGATAAATGAAAATTGCATATTTTTCTCCATTAAATCCACAAAAATCTGGTATATCTGATTTCAGTGAGGAGTGGCTCACGCAGTTTGTTGACATAAGAAATGAAGTTGGAATGGATATTGATATTTTTACAAGTAAGCCTATTACTAATGTGTATTTGAAAGAAAAATTCACAGTTCGAAGAATTGATGAAATGGATGAGAGTATCAGTGAGAGATATCCGATTAAAATATATCATATAGGTAATAATACTGAAGCGCATGAACAGATAGTTGAAAAATTCTTTCGATTTTCAGGTATATTAGAGATTCATGATATATCACTACATAATATGGTGGTTGGCATGACAGTTGCAAAAAATAATATTGCAGATTATTTAAAGCTTATTGATTACTCCCATGGTAAACGAGGTTTAAATATTGCTAAAGATTATTTTAAAAAAGGCGGTGAGATGCCATGGGAACGAGATTCTCTTGAAATGACCATGAATAAACATTTAATAGATAAAGCACAAGCAGTTATAGTACATTCAGATTTTGCAAAACAAATGGTAAAAGCTGTTAACCAAGATGTGCCTGTAATTACTATTCCTCTTCACACTGTGGATATTATAGATAATTGTCAGAAAGATCGGGAGCCGGCTAAAAAAAGGTTGAAAATAAATGACAAAAGATTAATTTTCGCCTCTTTCGGTTTTGCTACTCCAACAAAGAGGATCATAAGCATTCTTAAAGCATTAAAGAAATTTAAAAAGAAAAATAGCTTTTTTTTGTATATTATAGTTGGTGAAGTACGTGATAAAAAAATAAACTCAGCAATTCGAAATTTTAATTTATCGGAAAATGTCATAGTAACGGGATATACTTCGCTTGACGTTTTTAAGGATTATATGCTTGCGTGCGATGTAGCAATAAATCTTAGGTATCCTACACAAGGAGAATCCTCAGCGGCTGTTCATCGTCTTCTTGGAATGGGTAAGCCGATAATAGTTACAGATATAGGTGCATTTCAGGAATATTTGGATAATGTGGTTATAAAGGTAAGATTTGACGATCATGAAGTGGATGATATTTATAAAGCATTATGTACTCTTACAAATGACGAAAAATTAAGGGAGCAATATTCACAAAATGCGATAGCTTATGCCAAAGAGAATTTCTACTTAAAAAATAACATTTTAATATATTGTGATTTTATTTCAAAAATAATTAATAATACATATAAAGAGAGTGATTATATGGATATGCTGTTAGACAATATAGATAGAAGTTTATATTTTGATACAGAATATATTAATAGCATAATTGTGGATATATTATAATTGGCCAAATTTAATTCACCCATTTAAATTCAAAAAATGTTTTTTTTTATTTATGAGATGCGAAGTAGATTGTAATTCATAATTTTATAGTTAGTACTGGATTGATGTTCTTGCTCTTGATAATCCGTTGAGCAAGTATTTCGGTAATCAAAGGAAGCGTTCAGAGGTTTTCTGGTCTTATAAACAGCTTTGGAATAGTGTGAAAGCGTTGGTAGTCATGTATGGATCACCAGTATTAGATCATAGTACATTATCATCTGTTGGCAAGATTCATGGTATTCATGAAAGCAACAAGATCATTTTGAATAAAATATTCCATCTATTATCTTGGGATTAGTTCTAAGATGAGTTGGAAAAGCGTTTTTCCAATATATTATATTGACCATTTCAACAAAGAACCGGTTATATACCATTGGAAGAAATGGATGATGTCTCTTTTCCTCTCTTGTTATAAAAGCATAGTTATTTAAAGAGCGATGTATTAGTAACAATATTGCGAGCAACTAAATAATTATATTTTATGAAAGAGTGTTCTATAATTTTAATGTAATGAAAATATAAACCGAATTTTTACTGTAAGTCATGTTTTTATAAATTGAATGGAGAAAAACAGATGTCAGAAAAGATAAATAATCTTGATAAAAGTAGAAGTGATTTTTTATTTTATTCTCTATGTGTAATAATGATATTTTTAATAATGTATCTTTCATTGAAAAATCTCTTAAACTTAAATCAACCATTTATTTTGGATGATGAATTTGCTTATTTAAGCATACCAGCTTACCTTGCCGGACATGATTGGCTTGATTTAACATCTTCGCTTGCATTTTATTCTTATGGATATGGTATTATCTTAACTCCCCTATTTTTACTTAATTTAGATGCAGAAATTATTTACAAGGTAGCAATTATTTTAAATGCAATTTTGTTAATAACAAGTTTTATATTAGCATATAATTGTGGTCGTATTATTTTCCCGACTATTAACAAGTCGGCAGTATTAGTGGCGGCATTTGCAACAGTTGTCTATTCTAATAATTTATATCAGGTACAAATTGCATGGGCTGAAAGTATTTCATATTTCATTTTCTGGCTACTTGTTTGGCTTTTTATTTGGATGATAGAAAAACCTGCTTATTATAAAATAATTTTACTATCAGCAATATGTATCTATGCTTATTTGATACATCAACGATCTTTAGGAATAATTCTTTCTTTAATTATTAGCTTCTTTTGCTATGAAGTGTATAAATCCAAAGATAAGAAAGAGATTTTTATTTTTGTGTTTAGTTTAATATTTTTCTTTATAATTGGTTACATTGGAAAAGAGTTTTTTATTAAAAATATATGGGAGAATAGTGAAACCGCAAGTGGAAATGATTATTCTGGTATTATTAATAGCAATTTAGCAAAGACTTTTAATATAAATGGTTTAAAAGAGTTTATTGGTGGAATTATAGGTCGTATTTATTATATTGGTGCAGCGACCTTTTTTATTGCGTATATAGGTATAAGGTATATGTTTTCTAAATGTTTAATTTTATTTCGAGGAATTATTACCCGAAAAGAAAGAGGAGAAGCAATAAATGTTATATCAGCGTTTTGTATTATGTCCGTTGTGTTCAGTATGGTTATCGGCGTCCTTTTTATGCTTAAACCAACAAGGCTTGATATTGTGGTATATGGAAGATATTTCGAGAATTCAATAGGTCCTCTTCTTTTATTTGGTTTTCTGGAAATATATAAAAATAAAAAAGTGTCAAAAGAATTGATTGTATATGGATTTATATTTATATTGGCAACATTTTATGTACAAGGAAAATTTGATGGAATGGGAACATTGCTGTTTAATTCAGCGTGCAGTGTAGGGTTGAGTAAATATTTTACAGAAATAAATAGTGTACAATATATTTGCTTTTATATCTCGGTCTGTACTATTCTTGTATTTGGCATATTTGCTTGTTTGATATATTTAAAGTGTGGCGCAAATAGATATAAAGTTAGATGGATGATAGCGGTTTCGCTTATAGCCGTAATATGGATATATGATGGTAGTACACTTGCGAAAAAGCATGCAGATATTTCAAACTTAACTTACGAAACTTATAGTGTGGATATAGTAGAATTTATCAGAAAGGAAGAAGATGATATATCAATATATTTTATGTCAAATGATGAAGAAAGTAATCCATACATTCTGATGATAAAAAATGTGCAGTTTTTATTATATGATAAAAAAGTACATTGGATCAATGGAAACGAAATGATATTTCCGGAGGCTGAGCAAGGAGATATTTTTATTATACAAACGGGATCTGTCCTAGAGGAAGTTTTGGTGAAAAGATGTAATGTAGTAAAGAGCAACGAAGCATTTACATTGTTTGAATATTAGTCTTTTAATATTAGATATTTTTGCCTTAAATAATCTCTTGATGGTAGCGTAGCTTCATCATAATAAGACGTTTTCTCTTCCCTGATCATACACGCTGATTCATAAGAGTCTACAGCGTCTCCATTTTTCTGAGAGAAGTGTGCGACCTTGTAGTCTAGGGGTGTCATAAATATCTCTTCAGAAACACGATATTCGGGGCAGAAGCGACCGTTATAGCTTATAGCTAGTCCCCTGCTTGGGACAGCAAAAGCAAATGCTGTAGAAATAGGGAACCATGAGGAATGGCGAAGAAAAGATCGCCTGCTCAAAATGATGGTCTATCATTCGTCAGCCGAGTTTATATATGATATCGCTGGGAACGAAAGTCTGGCTATTTATGGCTACTTATGGCTACTTACGATTCTAATTGATTTTATGTTCATTTTGTGTTAAGCTATTTAAAGATTTGTTTCAGCCAGTATAGGTGCCCATTTTGAGGTTTGTGATATGACCTATATCAAAGACTTAACGTAATTAGTATTGTCGGCAATATATAAGGAGAACTGGTGTATGATTGGGGATGAAAGCTTGTAAAGTTATAATATAAGACAAAAAATGGAAAGTCTGCTAAAACCTTTAATCGAAGTATTGATATCACTAATACATCAAATAATCAGTTAATTATTATGAGAATAGGAGGTGGCTCTAATTAGAAAGTATTTTACTGATATGGACTTATTATTTAATAGGCTATCACAAGCTGTAATCTTTATGTTTATGATTACTTTATTGATTTTAGCTATGAGTACATATCTTGGACCTAGAGGTGAAAGCGATGATTATACAATCAGTACAATTGCGTTTGAGCGTCATCCTTTTTCACAACGTATTTTACCAGAAGATAGAGAACAAGTAAAAGTAGACTATCCAGAACAATATGATTTTGTTAAATTAGAATTAAATTTTATTGACAAAGATGGAAATATGTATCCATGGTATTTTCCTACTTATAGTATTAGTATTTTGCCAGTTAAATGGTTTTTACAATTAATAGGAGCGTCACCGTCAAGAGCTTATGTTGTCAGTAACGTGATATTTTATACAATTGCGTTGTCGGTAGTATATTTTTTTTTGAAGGCATCAAGAAAAACTGTTTTCTTAACAATATTACTACTTAGCTGTTCGTCGGCAGTGGTGTATTATTGTTGGACATCCGCAGAATTGTTTATTTGTTCATTGATGATTATTACATTAGTATTTTGGCTTAACGGAAATCGATATTTAGCGGGATTGTTTTGCGCAATTGCCAGTACACTGAACATTACAATAAATGCTATTTGCATAGCTATAATAATTGATTTTTTTATAACAGAATATACTAAAGAGAATAAATCGTTAAAAGAACAAATTTTACTTAATTGGAAAAAAACGATCTTACTAGGGGTATGCTTTCTACCTGCGTTGTTTATGCCAATATTTAATTTGATTATTGCTGGTACTATTAATCTTCAAAATGGTCTACTCGCACCTAATGCTCACGTTGGATGGTTCGGACGTTTTCTTTCTTATTTATTTGACCTTAATTTGGGGTTCTTGCCGTACTTTCCAATATTGTTGATTATGTTTTTTATAGCGTTTATTCTTGGAATCATAAAAAAGGATAAGAGCATTATAATGATAGGTTTAGGTTTTTGGGGAGTTTTATATCTATATTCTTTTATGCCACATATTAACTGTGGAATGACTACAATTTCCCGTTACAACGCATGGATATCTCCATTTTTGATTTTTATAGCAACAGTTAAGTTACCGAGGTTATTAAAAGGTATACGTGTTAATTATATCGTTTCGTGTTTATGTGTGCTTTCTGCGTTAATATCTGTATGTGTTACTTCTTCCGCTATGAGGTATAACAATGGTAGATATTTAGAATTCACCCCTATTGCAAAGGCGGTGCTAGAACATGCTCCTGCATTATATAACCCATACCCTTCAACGTTTATAAGTCGTACTGAGCATGTTGATGGAGGTTATGATTCCAATCACAAACCCACAATATATACAGACGAAAATAATATAGTAAAAAAAATTCTTATTCCTCAGGGGACTGCAGATATGGTAATTGACTTGGTTTGCGGTGATGCAGCATTGATGGAAAATTTGGTAAATAAAATAGAAAAAGTAAAAGAGAAAAATAAAGATTTTGCATATGTTAATGTATCCGGCAATATTATACTTACTTCGGGTTATTCATTTAATCCACTTGAGCGAGATGATTTACAACAAATGTGTCGGGGAATATATGGTTGGGAACAAACATTTCACTGGTTTTCTTCAGATGCTACAATTTGGATAAAATCCGACAACTTAACTCAAGGTGAGTTGCTGTTTAAATTTACTGTGGCACCTTATATACATACTTTTATCGAAAATGATACTTTAAAGATAGACATTTTTATCAATGACATTTTAATAAAGTCAATTCCCTTAGATGAAGAACGGTTGCTTACGATAAATGAAATATATATAGACGCAGCAGAATTACCTTATAATGAAAGTGGTGTATTTGAGATAAATATAATGACAAACGGTTCGTATAATCCATCAAAAGCAATTCCTGAAGAAGGCTATAATCCTAACGATATGAGGGATATATCAATAGGAGTGTTATATATTGGACCAGCTTATTAGGATAAATATTAAAGTAAAGAGGTAAATAAATGAAAAAAATAAGTATAATAATTCCGTGCTATAATGACAGTGCAAGCGTTCCAAACATGTATAAACGCTTGATGAATATTTTTAGAGATCAATTATCTCAGTATGATTATGATATTACTTTTTGTGATGATTGCTCCCCTGATGATGGAATGACATGGGAAGAAATCAAGAGAGTTTGTAATGCTGACAAAAAATGTCGAGGTGTGCGCAACACACGGAATTTTGGTATATATCGCAACCCATTTGCTGCAATGAGGTATGGAACCGGCGATGCAGTGTTTATGATTTATGGAGATTTACAAGATCCCCCAGAATATTTACCAGAAATGATACAAGAGTGGGAAAGTGGTCATAAGGTTGTAATGGGAGTGCGTTCAAATCAATATTATAATTTGTTCTTCAATATAATGAGAAAAGCCTATTACGGAATTATCGGGAAACTGTCGAATAATCGTCAAATTGCAGGAGCCAATGGGTTTGGTGTATATGATGCAAGTTTTGTGAAAATATTACATGAGATTGATGATGTACAACCGTTATTGACAGGTGTAGTTACTGAGTATGGGAGTAATATTAAACTAGTTCAAGTTAAACTGGAAAAGGGTGGTCGTGAGGGACGGAGTAATCTAAATTTTTGGGGCAAATATGATGCTGCAATGGTCTCAATAACGTCCTATACAAAAATGTTATTAAGATTAATCACATTTATAGGTTTACTGTTAGGTGTATTGTGCATATTATTTGCTATAGTTATATTTGTGTTGAAAATACTTAATTGGGATACCTATCCATTAGGTATACCAGCTCTTACTGTAGGTATGTTTTTTTTGGGAGCTGTTCAGTTATTTTTTCTTGGAATAATAAGCGAGTACATATTATCAATCAACAACCGCAGTATGAAGCGACCGCTTACGGTTGTTGCTGATAAAATAAATTTCGAAGAGGATGAATGATTTAATGACAATATCGGCTAATCGTCTTGACCGTCCATTTCAACTCTATCAACAGGAATATGAGGAAGCCGCTTTACGCGTATTACGTTCCGGTTGGTATGTGTTAGGAAAGGAGGTTTTAGAATTTGAAAAAGAATTTGCTGCTTATGTCGGGACAGAATATTGTATCGGTTTAGCAAGCGGCCTTGATGCGTTATGGATTGCTTTTCGTTTACTTGACATAGGTAGAGGGGATGAGGTTATTGTTCAGGCAAATACATACATTGCTAGCATAATGGGTATAACGATGAATGGTGCAACGCCTGTTTTTATTGAACCAGATGCTTATTTTAACCTTGATGTTTCCAGAATTGAGGAAGCAATATCCGAAAAAACAAAGGCTATTCTTGTTGTTCATTTGTATGGACAGGCTTCTGATATGGGAGCAATTACAACCATTGCAAAAAAACATGATTTATATGTAGTTGAAGACTGTGCACAATCACACGGTGCAAAACAAAATGGGAAAATGACTGGTACTTTTGGAGATATAGGATGTTTTTCATTTTACCCTTCAAAAAACCTTGGTGCATTTGGCGATGCGGGTGCAGTCACTCTTAATTCCTCTGAGCTTGCGGAAAAGTTCCGAGTATACCGCAATTATGGGAGCGAGAAAAGATACTTTAATAAAGTAATAGGCGCTAATTCAAGGCTTGATGAAATACAGGCGGCTTTATTGCGTACCCGTCTTACACATCTTGATGAAATGAATAATGAACGCATGAAATTATGCAATCGATATCTAAATGAAATAAAGAACCCAGCATTAATTTTACCGAAAATACGAACTGGTTGTGAAACCGTTTGGCATCAGTTTGTTATACGCGTTAAAAACCGTGAAAAGTTTATTGAATATTTAGAATCAAATAATATTGGTTCGATTATACATTATCCCATTCCGCCACACCTATCGGAAGCTTATTCTTATCTTGGATTTAAGAAAGGTGATTTTTCTATAACAGAAAATTATTCAAATACGGTATTATCGCTTCCACTTTATAACGGAATGTCAGAAGAAGAGCAAAATTATGTTATAGAGGTGATTAACGCTTATGAAAAATAATATCTCACTCCGATCTCTATATAAAAAAGATGCACCATTGTTGTTGGAATGTCTTAGTAACACAACAATAGCAAGCTACTTCCATTTGGATTCAAACCATATAAATTTGGATAGTATGTATAACTTCATACAAGATAGCCAAGTTACTCCGTTGTACTCGCGTTTTGCCATTACTGATATTGAAACTGACGAATATCTTGGTATAGTTAGTCTTGAAAATATTAATCTATCCAATAAAAGTGCTGAATACGTCATCTCTTTGCGGAAAGAGGCGCAAGCATTTGGTTATGGATACGTTGCCACTATGAAGATTCTTGAATATTCTTTTAATACATTAGATTTGCAGCGTGTATATTTTAACGTGTTATCTAAAAATGAAACAGCCATTAATTTTTTTGAAAGATGTGGATTTGTTTATGAAGGAGAATTCTCAGAGCATATTTTTATTCAAAATGAATTTCAATCACTAAAGTGGTTTCGCTTAATGAAGCATGAGTATGATAAAATCATGATGAGTGGTACGAGTTCGGTATATGATGTAAAATTAATTGAATTTGCTCATCTAGGTGATGATAGAGGGCAACTTGTTGTGGTGGAGGGAAGACATAACATTCCCTTTGATATCAAACGCATTTTTTATATTTATGGTTCTGATTCCAAAGTTGTCCGAGGTCAACATGCCAATAGACATTCTGCCTTTTGCATGATTAATGTAAGAGGTACATCCAAAATCAGGGCAATCGATTGTAATGGCAATGAAAAAGTTTTTAATTTGGATCGACCAAATATCGGGCTATACTTGCCCAAAATGATATGGAAAGATATGTACGATTTTTCTTCTGATTCAGTTTTACTTGTTCTATCAAGTGAGTACTACGATGGGAGTGAATACATTCGTAGCTATGATGATTTCTTATTGCTTTAATGCTTGAATACAAATGTAATGAAGATATCATTAATAGTATTATTCATATTATAAATAGAGTGGAGAGGTTAATAAATGAACATGGGAAAAATCATTGTTGTTGGTAGCGGTTGGTCTGGTGCAGTTATCGCACGGGAAATTGCTGAGAAACTAAACCGAAAAGTAACAATTATCGAAAAACGAAATCATATAGGGGGTAATATGTATGATGAGTATGATGAACACAATATATTAATTCAACGATATGGACCACACTACTTTTGTACAAATCAATATGATGTTGTTGAATATGTTACACAATACACAGACTTATATGAGCATGTATTTAAAACGCGAACTTTTATAGATGAAAAGTATATTTTTTGTCCATATAATTTTCAAACAATAATTGATTTAGTAGGAGCAAAACAAGCATCTATCTTGTTTAAAAAATTCAGAAACAAATTTGGAGAACAACGTACGGTTTCTATGTATGAAATAATACGGTGTGATGATACCGAGATTGTAAGCCTTGCAAATTTATTATTTGAAAAGGTTTATCGAAATTATGTTGCGAAAATGTGGGGACATACTCCCGAAGAACTAGATTATAGTATTGTTGATAGAACACCGTTAATTTTAGATTTTTCAGATCGTAAAGGATCCTTAGATTTTTATTTTATGCCTGTAAAAGGTTATACAAATCTATTCAAAGAAATGTTGTCTCATGATAACATTTGTGTAGAGTTAAATACAAACGCAATAGATCATATAAAGCTTAATGAAGAGAAAAAAATTGTATATTATGATGATGAAGTTGTTGAATGCCTAATTTTTACTGGACCTATAGATGAACTATTTGGAATGAAATATGGAGCATTGCCATATCGCACTTTGGATATAAAATACGATTATTATGAGGTTGACAGTATGCTTCCCTGTGAAGTTGTTTATTATCCGCAAGCGGACGGATATACTCGCCGGACTGAGTTTAAGAAGCAAATGTTGGATGAGTCAGTATGTAAAGGTACGGTTGTAGCAACTGAATATCCGATGGAGTATAAAGCTAACAGATTAGCAGAAAATGAACCATTTTATCCTGTTTTGACTGAAGATAGTAGAGCTATTTATAGTAAATATTTACAGTTTTCAAAAGAATATAGTAATTTATTCCTATTAGGTAGGTTGGCAGACTTTCGGTACTATGATATGGATGCTGCCATAAAACATGCTTTAGATTATTTTGATGTAGTAAAAAATTATTTAAACGGGTAAGGTATTGAGATGGTTAATAAAATAATAGCAAAATATCGTGAGACAATCAATTATTTGATTTTTGGTGTAATAAATATCGTTTTTGGTCTTTTGCTTTTGTATATACTAAATTTATATTTTATGGATTTAATAGCAAATTTTAGTTCAACTGTACTTTCAGTTATTTTGGCTTATTTTACCAATAATTATTTTGTGTTTAAAACTAAAATCGAAATTAACTCGTTTATAAAGTTTATGCTTATGAGAGTTTTTTCTATAGTGTTTGATAGTATTGCTATGTGGATTTTACTTAGTGCAAATTTTCCATTATTTGCATCAAAACTTGCAGTTATGACAATTAACACTATATCAAACTATATAATCAGTAAGCGATTTATTTTTAGAAAAAATTGATTTTTTTTTATTATGTATTGATTTGGCAAGTTCTTTTTGGACATAAATGCAAATTGTTTTATTGTACAAAGTCGCTAGCGTAACGGCTAGCCACCGTTACAAGTTTTCACTACTTTTTCCAAAATAATAAAAGAAATAGTAGCAGTTTTTGTATATTTGTATTATTGTTGATTTGTCAAAACACAACCATAAACAATTCACAACAACTGCTACTATATTTAATTTATGTCCCTCTACCTCCTTTTAGAGTTCTTCATCTTTTAATACCATTCAATAGAAGATCCCATTGTGGACAATTATCTTATTACTTGCCGGGAGATATTTCACTTCGTGGTCTTACCGATCACAAATACTAACTCATATTATGATTCATTATCCACTCATCATATCCTATACCCTGCCATGGCATATTGTGATCATAACTGTATCTCCAAGGATATACTGATTCTCCTGTTTCACGGTTTTTTACTCTATCTGTAGTTGAAATATTTTTTGCTGGATTCCCACCAACTACTGTATTTTTCTTAACATCCTTTGTTACAATAGCACCTGCAGCAACCAGGCTATCCTCCTCTATAGTAACACCTGGAAGTATAATGCTACCAGTTGCAATAACTGCAAAATTTTCTACCGTGACACCTAATAACATTTCGCTTGGTGGAGTTGGATCATTTGTCAACACTACATAAGGGAAAATCCAAACGTAATCATATATAACGGACTTTTGTCCAATATGCACATTACTATGGCATCTTACGTAATTACCAATTGTGCAAAATCCTTGAATATCAGATAGTGACCCTATACTACAATTACTTCCAATATATGTATTTTCACGAATAGTTACATGATGGCCTGTTTGAAAATTACTTCCAATTGTTGTATTGCCGTATATAATACATCCACTTCTAATAATGGAATTATCGCCAATAATCAATGGATGTGATTTATTCTCGTGATTGGTATACCAATCTGAAAGATATTCCCCTATTATACAGTTTGCGCCAATAGTAGTTCCTTTTTTTATAGTCACATTATCTCTTATAATGCAACCATAATCCAAGAAAACATCATCTTCCAAAATTACATTTTTACCTACCTTACAGCCTTCTGAAATTACTACATTTTTTCCTTTTTTTAATTCGTTCAAATTAGCTTCCTCCTATTCATGTTATTGAGATTTACAAAATTTTTATATCCATTACGCTTACATACTTTATATTTTAGGGTTATTTGGTATTGATTGTCAAGTAAAATTGGGTTTATTCAAAGCTGACGCATTATAATTTTTAGAAATATTTATATATTACAATACTTATCCATACTTTTTTATTTAGTTATTGATAAGAAATGCTTTGATTCTACCTGTCTAAATTTTTTTTGGATAATTTTCTTTTTATTTTTCTTCTTCCCTTGTATCACGTCCTTTGTTATAATAGGTTTACAATCATTAAATACTACCTGAGCTGAGGAAATCAAATATCATGCGTATGTATTGTATCCAGATACAGAAAAGATTATAATGGTTATGGAGAATCTCTAAACCCATAAAACCACATCGCATATAAATATTTTTCTAGTAGCAGAAACAAGGTAAATTCATAAGTTATACATTACATATCAAAACATTTTCTACATTATATCCATTTACTGATATATCTATTGATATGCCTTCCAACACTTCGGTCCTAAATATAAATGGACCTATTGTTTAGAAGTAATTCATGGATACCAAGTGATTATGAATCAGGAGATGGAAGAATGCTTGGATTTTCAATTATTAAAATTGTTTATGATTAGTGTTTA
>Ga0153950_1000295_pt1 | contig 22162 bp, 19 predicted proteins | sample TSNJ034MetaG_FD_104737 | JGI IMG/M metagenome (GOLD analysis project Ga0153950, IMG submission 104737) | Attine ant fungus gardens microbial communities from New Jersey, USA - TSNJ034 MetaG | ecosystem: Host-associated > Fungi > Mycelium > Unclassified | place: USA: New Jersey, Wharton State...
AGACATATTCACCCATCGCCTAAGCTGTTCACATGAATCTATTTCATTTGAAAAATGATGGCCTTCATACTCGCTTGCCATGAACCCTTTAAACCCGGATTTTTTAATAATTGGAAGGATTTTGTCACAAGGTATCGTGTGATCCACCTCATCTTCTTCCAAAAACCAGAACTTCCCATGAATGTACACCGTGTAAGGTAAAATCATGTCAAGCCACTCCAAATGTGCTTGACCATTTCCGTATGTATGGAAAACATCATTAATGAAATTCTTTTCCGCATCTTGATAATCTCCGGCCAGTAAAGCTTCTTTGTCAATACCCGCTTTATGCTTTGCCACAATCTCAGCGACCTTTTGGGGGCGACAGCCAAAATCCTCCACCGCCTGAATCAAATCAAGTTTATGCGGTGTTTCTGCAAAAATGCTAAAGTCCGGCACAACCCCTAAGTAACCTTCCCCGCCTTTCATGATTTCTAAGTATTCTTTCCAGACAGGCACTTCTGGATTGTGCGGCGCATGCATTTCAATGGCTAGAATAATCCCAATTTTTTTTGCATATGGCTGCATCTTTTGATAGATGGCTGGCGATATTGCATGTTGTGTTCTTACTATCTGAAATCCCATGTATTTTGCATAACGCATGTCATTGATTGTCGTCTGAATGATTTCTTCTTCATTAAGATCCCTATCCCAATGCGCACCCATATCTACATATGCACTATAGCAGACAGGTGTCAAATGATACTCACAAAGCAGTCCTTTGAATTCATCCATCCATTCTTTGGATGGGTGCGGATACTCCGGTATCATCTGGCATGCAACTAGTTCGATACCCGTATACCCCATTTCCTGCGCTTTCTTTAGGCAGCCTTCTAAATCAAGAACTCCTGTCGTATATTCAGCCGACAGTGCATATAAGGTTAAACATAGTTCAATATCGTTTTTCATAATGAATGAACCTCCCCTGCCACCAAAAGTTTTTTCGTATCATCTGAATCAAGCACCATATAGTTGCCGAAATATCCTGTATAAGGAATGCGATGACGCATTTTTATCTCTACTTGATGTTCTCCTTCGGATATTCCACCGTCTTTTAGTATCAGCAGTTTTGCTTTGTCTAAAGTAAACCAGTATTCCTGATACAGATCCTTAAGCTGGGATATTAAAAACTGTTTTCCCATAAGGTTAAAATAAATTTGATTTTCCGGTATCTGCTCATCGTCAAGATATACTTCAAAACGTTCTATGCAGCTTAAGTATGTTCCCCGATAAGAAGGATACCGGCAGCAAATCACATATCCCAATATGCACTCGCCTGCCCGGTAATTGCTGATTTGATCTTTTTCACTAATTAATAAGCGATTATAAGATTGAAATTGAGCCATAGTATTCCTCCTTTGCTTAATCTGACTATAGCATAGTTTTTTTTCCAATCTTCTTCAATTTCATTTTTCATTTGTTTTGTATATATAATCCGCCTTTTTCATTTATTGTTTCATTTGTTTCTGAAACATATCCATTTACTATATATGATTCTTGTCCAATTGTGTAATTCATATGATTTTGTTTTGTTATTTTTGTTAACTTTTCTTATATTACATCAGATTTTATGTACATTTTAACCTTTTATTATTCAAAAAGACTAAAATTATATTTTTTATTTTATTTTTCTATAATTTCATTTACTTTTTTCTTATTTATGTTACAATGAAACAAAAAGCCATGGAGAATAGATATGAAAGAGAAAAAAGCTACGATTTACGATGTCGCCAAGTTCGCCGGCGTCTCAACCGCAACCGTTTCTCGGGTGATCAATCATCCCGAACAGGTACGGCTTGGCACGAGACAATACATTTATGACGCAATGAAACAGTGCTCATTTAACCAGAAACGTTCGTATCAAATGTCTTCACAGCTCAAGCAATCGGTATCAAAGTCAAAATGCTTTTTGCTGTGCATACCCACCATTCACAACCCGTTCTATAGCGATATTGTCGAAGGGGCAACCAGTGCTGCTGCCAATCACGGCCATCACCTTCTGGTAGATACACTTTCGATCACTACAATTAACATAGATGCTTTTCTTTTTATGATAAAATCATATCAGATTGATGGGATAATCCTCATGCTCGCCCTTCCTGATGCCCTTTTAACCAAGCTATATCAGAATATTCCCTTAGTGCAATGCAGTGAATACAACGAAGCATTTTCCGATATTTCCTATGTCAGCGTTGATGATACTTCAGCAGAGTATAAAGCAACTGAATATGCGCTGTCAACCGGCCACCAAAAGATTGCTTTTATAACCAGTATTCTGGGGAATCACTATGCTAACCGCCGGTACACGGGTCTTCAAAGGGCTTTAAACAACGCTTCTGTTCACCTTCGGCCCGATTGGGTTATCCAGCTTCAAAAGATAGATTTTTCTTTGGCGTACAATGCCGCCCTCAAACTGTTATCTAATCCTGATCACCCTGATGCCATCCTAACCGTCTCCGACACATTTGCTGCCGCCTGCATTCGCGCCGCAATGCATTTAGGTATTAAGATTCCTCAGGATTTAATTGTCGTCGGATTTGACAATACTGATATCACAACGCTTTGCTCACCAACGATCACCACCATTAGTCAGCCTCGATTTCAGCTCGGTTACGCCGCTTTTGAGATGCTCCTGCACGAAATAGAATTCCCTCAGGCCGATAAGCAGCAGCTTCTTCTTCCTACCGAATTGATTATTCGAGAATCAACAATAGGCAGTCCAAACTAAGTGAACTGCCTATTGTTCTTGTGCATTACTGCATTTGATAGATAATATCAATATGCTGAATCTCGTTGATCTTAAGCATTGTTTCTATTTCTAATTCATTCGCCGTCACCTCATAGGTAAGAATGGAAATTCTCGGAACACTTATCTGCTTTAAGTAAGCAATGTCTTGGCTGCTCAAATTTTCTGTCATTCCCATACGCTTCCATTCTGCCTGAACGCTGCCATTTTCTTCATTCATGGAACGTGTTTTTATTAAATACTTTCCATTTTTAACATCCCTAATCCTAAAATGGCATTTTATACTTTCGCCTTCCAAAAGATTTTCCTGCTCTTCGATTATAATCTCATCTTCTTTCACCGCAAAGTACTTATAATTAAAGTGCGCATAATTATGGCATACAATCGAATAAGTATTCTTAAGGTCAGTCGTCACAATGCTATGCTCTCCTTTACCAAGCAAATAATCTTCCAAATAATTCATGAAGGATATCCCATAGAAAGCCGGCTTGCGTATTCCGTCTTTGGATAACAGTCCACAGCTGCCATCCAATAAAAAATTGGTGTCATAAAACTCTGTAAATAAATCAGATCCCATCCAATATCCAACCAAATCTACTTTTTCTACTGTGTCGATAAGATTTTTCACAATATAGGCACCCTTAAATGCACTGTCATTAAAGCAATTACGGTTCGAAACTGTAAAATTCCACTCTGATATATGTATTTCCGGTATCATAAAGCCAGATTCAAACAGTATCTTGCGTGCATATTCAATATAATTGCGCATATATTTCTGTTCACGGGAATGCCGATAATTATACCTTGTTCGCTCCCCGGAAATCATGTCATAGTCTTCCGGGTCATACGGATAGCTATACAAGGACAAAAAATCCGGACAATAACTACGCTGTTTCCATTGACTGACGACTTCGGTAAAATAATATCCTTCGTCCCTGTTTAGACCCGCTCCGCCAACTCGAATATTTGATGAAAAGGATTTTATTGTCGTATATGCCGTTTCAAAAGTTTCAAAATATGCCTCTAGATCAGCTTCCCTCGGATCCTTCCATTGTTCAAAATACCATTCCTCAACAACATGCATTCCATAACGGTTCACACAATGTTTCAGTAATTGTACTAAAAAATCCCGGTACTCCTCCTGATTGGCAAAGATATTCTCCCGCTCTTCTGCCAACATATATAAGTCAATATTTTTCAAAAGGCGTAAAGGCTTGAAGCCCATTTCGATATATGGCTTTAAACCATTCTCCTTCAAAAAATCAAGGATGGCGCTTAGTTTAGAGAAATTATACTTCTTACTGATATCTTGATTATACAAGAACATTTCAGGTGCATAAATATCCCAAAAGCGAACATATGAAAAGCCCAGCTGCTCCTTTAGAAGCAAAATATGCCTCTGCATATCGCCTCTTAGCAAATCTTTGGCTAAGCCTCCATTGATCATTAAGCACCAGTTCTTTTTATATAGTTTTCCATCTGCGGCATTCACTATAATCCTGTGAATATTCTCTTCTGCCTCGCGATTCTTGCCTTCTTGCCCAGTCAAATAATTCTGGATCCGCAAAGACAAGTCCACAGCCTCCTCCTCAGCCTCGTCACCGGCCTTCGATTGCCGCATCTTCCTTCGATATTCTGAGGGCGTCACCTTATAAGCCTTTTTAAAAGCCTTGTTAAACGCCACTGTATTCGGGAACCCATTATCTAAAGCAATCTTCATAAATGTCTTAGGGGTATACATCATATCATTCAGCGCATGCTTAAGGCGCACTTTGGTCAGTACATTCATGAAATTCTCGCCGGTTTTCTTCTTGATATATTTCGATAGATACGCTGCCGAAAAATAAGTCTCTTTCGATAATTCCTCCAACGTGATGACGTTATAATAATTATCATTAATATAGCTCATTATCTTATGAAGTCGATTCTCATCCTCATTCCCATGCAATCGTCCAACATCTTTTTTTCGAAATAAAAAATCCGTACACAGTAAGTAGAGCAGCTGATAATAATACACATTAAGCCGGATCGCTTCTTTACTATCCTTATTATAATAATTGTTGACGAAACCCCGCAGTATTTTCTTCACTTCTTCATTCTTTTCATTCTTATATAGAGCCGAATTGCAATGTATCTCATTCTCAAATAATTCCCCATACTGGTTCACCACATGATAATGCATTGCCAAACATCCCCAGAGCCCTGCTTTCGTCATCGCCACGGAATGAATCTCTTTTGAATTAACGACAATAAAATCTTCCCGCTTTAACAGGAATGAAATTCCATTCACTATAACTTCTGCTTCACCTTCCAAAATATAAATTAATTCCAGATGCTGATGGCTGTGCTCCATTATTGATTTCTCATCTAAAATCACAAAGTCCATCAGTCGATTATCGCTTAAATGTAATGCATTCAACCTGATTCCCTCCTTTCATTCCTCCGCTAGTGTTATATGAAGATATTGCACTTCTTGCGGTGCTAAAACAGTTTCGATGGACAACACATTATCTTTCACCTCACAAGCTGCAATCTGTATCCTTGGCACACAGATATGCTTTAGATAGTCAATTTCAGATTTACTGACTTTTGCAGGAAATCCCATCTGCTCCCACTCACTGTGTATGCTGCCGTTTTTGTTGCTGATTGAATGGGTCTTCACTGTATAAATACCGTTCTTTACATGAGTTATACGAAACCGGAATTGTTTCTCATCATTGCTTTCGTAATCATCCGAATGTCCAGCTATTTCCTGATTATCCTCAGCCTTAAGAATATATTTTAGACTAGGCCGTTTAAAATTATGACATATCATAGAATAATTATTCTGCTCGCTGATCGTAACTGCCGATTCACTGTCTTTGTACAACAGATCTTTTCCAAGCCTGCCCAGCAATGCAAATGCATAGTACGCCGGTTTTTTTAATCCATCGCGTGAAATAAGTCCATTTCCACCATTTAGTATAAATTCGGTATCTATATATTCTGTCAGAAGATCCGAGGCATACCAGTATCCCATTATATCTAATTGATTAATGCATTCAAGAACATTCTGTACGATATAAGCCCCTTTGAAGCATCGGTCATTTAAAGGATTACGATCCGATACTGTAAAATTCCATTCAGTCAGAAAAACGTCCGCCCTCCCAAAGCCTGCATCAACAGCAGCTTTATTGAAAGCCTCAACTTGTGTAAGTGGGCTTTGATGAGTCTCTCCGCTTATAACAGCCGTATATGGATAGCAATATACACTGAAAAAATCTGGGTGATAACTTCTTTTATGCCATGCATGCAGCAGCGATTTGTAATCGCTGTCAGTTACAGAAATTCCGCCGCCGCCCAGCCGGATATTTTGCGATATCCGTTTGAGCCCACGAGATGCCGCTTCAAAGATATCAAAATACCCAGACCAATCCGTTTCGTTCACCTGCCGTGGGTCAATCCATTGTTCAAAATACCATCTTTCAAGTACATCTACACCATACCGTTCACTGTAATGCTTTGCAAGTGCAAAGATAAAATGCTCATAATCCGACGTTGTCTTAAACAGTATTTCTTTCTGCTGGGAGACCAAAAAATGATGACCGCCATCGGCCAGGCGGAGCAGAAGGACAGGCTTAAAACCCAGTTCAATAAATGGTAACAAATCATTTTCAATCAGAAAATCAAACAATCGATCCAATTTCGTAAAATTGTACTTATCCTTATTTTGTTCGTGTGATAAGAATGTGATCGGCTCATATAAATCCCAGAAACGAACATACTGAAATCCCAACTCCTTTTTCATTAAAATCAGCTGTTCGCGCATCTCGGCATTAAATAATGCGTCTGACCTGCCTACATTAATCATTTTATTCCAATATTTCGTATATTGCTGCCGTCTATTGGCGTCGGCTTCAACCGTAACACTTACATTTTGTTTCTGCTGATGCTGTTTAAAATAATCCTGAACGCGCAGAGTAAGCACGGTATCATCAGCCATCTTGGTATTTGCTAAAGGATGCTCACGGCGCCATTGTTCAACAAAAACCGAAGGCGTTGTCCCATACTTGGCACGAAAAGCCTGGTTAAATGAAGCTGTGTTAGGAAACCCATCATCCATTGCAATCCGTGTGATCGACTTATCCGCCTTCTTCAAGTCCTCTACTGCGTGCTCTAATCTGATCTGACACAGATATTTTGAAAAGCTCATGCCAAAATGCTTTTTGAAGTATTTTGACATATAGGATGGCGAAAGAAACAATGTCTCGGCCATCTTATTCAGTGTAACGGGTTCCCGATAGTTGCTTTGGATGTAATATTTGATTTCATCCAACTGTATCTTTTCATCTAACTTCCCGTCCACATCAGGCTGCCTTACATCAATTGTAAACCGCAATACAAGTTGATTTAAAAACATATAGTAAAGACTCTCAATATATAGGCAATTCACGTCTTTGGCTAAAATTTGCCAGTTGAAGATTTTCTTAAGCAGAATCTGAAGGTCTTCGTAGTCCGCGCCTGTTCTATGTACCGAGTTACACTCAAAAACAAGCGGTATCCGGCCAACTTTGCGGCTCAGCTCGTAATATCTGATATGCATGACAACATATAATACATCAGCGGATGCTTCATATGCGTGTGCAGTGTTTGGGTTGATCACCATAAAATCTTCCGCTTCAAGACGGATTATTTCATCCAGAAGCGATAGATCCACATGGCCATTCAAAACGTAAAATAACTCCACATCAGAATGCTGGTGTGGCATCTCGGCTCTTTTATCATAGTAATCGAAAGTAATGATCGAACTATTCCAAAAGAGGTTACCTAACGTCCCGGACTTCGTTTCACGCTCTTCTTCATGAATGTCCGGCTGCACAAAGCCGAGCCGCTCCATTGCCTTAAGAACCCGCCTGCGTGTCTGCATGGCCACTTGTCCTTTGTGGCTAATCACACGAGATACCGTAGCCGGAGATACGCCCACTTCACTCGCAACATCATAGATCGTCGTCTTGTTTCCCTTCTTTTTTTCCATCGCTGATTCCTTTTCAACTTTAGTATGTATTAAAGTTTATTATATATTCCAGAAGAAATAAAAACAAGCCGTTTTACTGTCTTGTTTCAGAAATGATTTTCAAGCAGCATTAAAAAGTCACGAAACTCTAATTCTATTATCCGAAATTCTGATAGTATCTAGAAATCACCGGTTGTATACTGATAATCGAAACTATAATAGCCCAAACGATAAAAGGAGCGAATTTCAATGTATGAAACACATATTTTAACCGATGTAGGCTGCCGAAGTGTATGGGAGAGCGGAAAAAAAGTTGGCTATGCTGTGAATATCAAAATTAATTATTACCGCGGGCTCCCGCTCAGCTGTGTTGATGAAATCTCACTGTGGGTTGATGAAGAAAAAGTAGATTCATCAATGATCCATGTTCAACACAGGGACCACGAATATCCTTATGAACAAATACGAGCCGATGATTTTCCAACCGATTTCTACTGGGTATTCGGAGAACATCTGCGCATCGTCGTCAAAAAAGAAGGTGGCATTAAGCAAGGCGCCCATAACGTGAAGCTACGACTGGGCACGAGGCGCAGTTATACACCGACAATGGTCTCAACTTGCGAAAAAACACTGATTTTTGCTTAAATATTGTATTGGAGAGAAGATAAATGATGAAAACAGAAAACGAAATCAAATTAGGCGTATCCTTGTATAGCTATCAAGATAATTATTATTTCAAAAAACATGACTTAGAGGGCTGCCTTGCAGCGGCGGCAGGTGCTGGCGCAACAGGAATTGAAATTTTTTCCGATGCCATGATACCAGAATGGCCTTATATTTCAAGTGAATTCATCGACCGCTGGAAGGGCATGTTAGTGCGTTATGGCCTGGAAGCCGTATGCCTAGATCACTTTTCCGACAGGGCGATGTGGCACAATAAGCTGCTCACTGACGATGAAATGTTTGAGCGCGGCGTGATGTATCTTAAAGCAGCGAAAACGCTTGGCTGCAAGTATATCCGACTGCTGCATGACGCACATATCGGCAAAGGTTTTAGCGCCTATGAGCTGACCACTCCGGCCATCGTAGAACGGCTGCTTCCTGTCGCACAGGAATATGACGTCATCATGGCACTGGAATGCCACGCACCGAGTGGCGTGGATGATCCGGTACAGGAGACGTATCTTAATGTGGCCGACCGGCTTAATATTCCATATGTAGGCCTGCAAGCAGACTTTAGTACATATGAATATTGTATGTCCTCTGCTGATCTTGAGCTTTGTGTATACAGGGGCTGTACGAGAGAAGTATTAAAGCACCTCCGCAACAAACAACGTGAAGCATATTTTGCGGGTAAGCCATTTGTATTTGAAGATATCCAAGATGATTTCAAAAACATGGTGTTATCAGAGGAAGATAAAAAATACCTTGATCCTACAAGCTTTGTTTACAGTGATTCCTCTAAATTTGTCGGCGGCAATTCTTATGATGGTCAATTCAAGCCATCTGATTGGGCAAAAGATTATCAAACCCTTAAGGATTATGCCTCAAAGCTGGTGTACTGCCATGGTAAATTCTATGATATTGACGAAGATGGTCAGGTGGATAACATGGATTACCCTAAAATCTTTGATGCATTAAAAACTGGTGGGTATAATGGGTACATCTGCTCTGAATTTGAAGGTAACAGACGCTTAAATGTACTCGGCTGGTGCGATGAAATAAGTTATGTCAACAAGCATCATAAACTCATGAGGAAATGCTTGGAGTGAAACTTAGAATCCGTCACGCTCCATTGCCAAATCATGCGTTGGATTCTGCGGCAGGCTTATACCCGCCCTTTTTCAGCCTCCCACAATTAGCAACTCTGAATGCGGCTCCTTAGCATCTGCATTATAAACAGCAATCCCATGAATATCACTGCTCCGGTCTGAAAATGCGGGAAAAAGAAATCCCCATTCCGGCATACTTAGTTCATAATCACCATGAAACGGGCAGATGACACATATGATAAAACGATATACTTCTTCTGACTCCCATAGCCTTGCTTTGTCCTTTGCTTTTAACGGAACATCATAGCTTCCATAAAACAAATAGACAGCATACTGCTCTTTTGAATGATATCTCTCTCCAATCACTTCATAGAAGACATCTAGTAATGCATCGTTTTTAAGTTCACACTCCTTAAGAGCCATTAGCATCTGCCACATGCCGCCTGCCCGCTCCTCTTCTTTTTCAAACTGAAAGCTCATTAAATTTACATTTGTGTCGGAAAAAGGGATTGCTTTTGCAATAGCCAAATTCGTTGCCTGTTCTTTTGATGAAAGATTCAAAAAGTGAACGTTAAAGCTTCCATCCACAAAGCCTTCCTTCTCAAAGTATGCTCCGGCAATTCTGGTAAAGCAATTTCTTTTCAAGGTCATTCTTCTTGTCAGTTCCAACATGTCTTCTCTATTAATTCGAGTATCAATTTTCATCTGAAATCTCCTAACAGTGTCTCTTTTCTTCCTTTTCAAAGGTGTTTTTATTATATCAAAGTCAGAAAAAAATATCTACCAGAGAAAACAGCGGAAAGGGTCAGAACCATTATTTTTTTGTGACCGGTATCCAAACTTCATATTTGGCATTTTGTGGATCGGCGTTTAAGTAAACCTCCATATCCGGGGCGTTAGCATACTCATAACCGGAAGTGGGAAGCCATTCCGTCACGATACGTTTCTCCAACGCCTGAATAGACTGGCCTGTTCCGCTGCCGGTAAACACAGCCCATGAAGCTGCCGGGACGGTGTATTCTTCCAACGTGTCATCAATGGATTTAGAGCTTGTAACCGCAATAAAATACCTCCAATCCTCCTCCTCATTACAGACGCTTACACCCAATAATCCCATCGGCTGCCCGTCCATCATGGCAGCCAATTTAGGGATTGTACCGTCCATAGCGACCTTTTGCCACATTTCCGGTACAATTTCAAAATTCTTATCGATTTCACGATGCAAAGGCTGTGCAACACCTACAATTCGGAACGCCTCTTTTTTCTCAATTCTGTACTCCAATTCTTCCACTCCTTTTACTGTGATTTTAAAACTAATAGGCAGATATGATTTTATGGAGACGCCACCTTTTTTTACAAGTGATGGCGCTACTTTGTGTATAGATTGAAAGGCACGGTTGAACGCTGTTGGGGAGGTATAACCATATTTAATGGCGACATCTATTATTTTTTTGTCCCCGCTCTGTAAATCAAGCGCAGCTAAAGACATACGTCTGCGCCGGATATATTCAGATAAAGATACGTTCGCCATATATGCAAACATTCTTTGATAATGATAAGTGGAGCAATATGCTACTTTCGCAATTTGCTCAAAGGATATGTCCTCCGTTAAGTGTTCCTCGATATAGTTTATTGACTTGTTTAATCTTTCAATCCATTCCATAAAATCAATCTCCTTAGCTTCATTATATATTCTGCATATTTGATTGTCCTCTCTTTTGATGCACAGATTAGAGAGGACAATTTCTCTATAAGGCACACCGGAATATCGTGCACGGCTCTCATACAATTGTAACATGCCTTAGGGGGTGAACGCAAAACGGTAAGTATTGTAATAAAACACATGCTTTATCGATTCAACCCCGTATGATATAATTAAAAAGGCAGGTGAGATTTATGGCTAATGCAACCTATTATCACTCTGAATATCTTGAAATTATACAGCTCAAAAATAAGCCGATTACATACAAGGAACATAATCATGTATCTGTGTATACAATAGGTCTAGTTATTGAGGGTATTGTTACACTCAAATGCGATGAACAAACTACTATCTTTTCTCCTAATAGTTTTTTTGTAATTAAGCCGTATCAGATACATGCACTGTTGCTACCGAAAAACTACAATATGCTATCACTCTGTATCCACAAAGACCTTGTTGCGAAATATGAACCGAATGATCTATGCGATGTGCTTGCCAATCTCCTTTCTCGATCATTCCTAACCGTTAGTTACGCATTATTACAAAATGCAATCAACGCACTTTACAACTGTGAACCATTTCCATTATTCGATAGCAACATTTTAGCAAGTGCATATATCTTATGGCGCAATCCTGAAAATTACATCTGTGTGCAGGAAATGGCCGACGAAATATATTTCAGCAAATTTCACTATATCAAACGCTTTAAGAATAATATTGGAATGACACCACATAAATTCCAAATACAAAACAAGGTACGCAAGGCGCAACGAATGATAGAAAAAGATGAACCTTTATCGGCTATCGCTATGGATTTGGGATTTTACGATCAAAGCCATTTTATTAAATGCTTCAAAAACATAGTGGGGCTTACTCCATCCGAATATAAGCACTCATTCAAAAGATTACAATAGTCGGTTTTAGCATAGCGCAGGAATGAATTTTGCAAACAGATATACGCCTTCTGTGTCAGCAATCACTTCATGTTCAGCGCCTGCGGGTAAGATAGAAATAACGCCTGTCTCATAAGATAATTCTTTTCCTTCATTGATACATATGCCGTTGCCTGCTATCACCTCATGGGTTTCTAATTGTGTTTCATGGATGTGCATACCAATTTTCATATTCGGCGCTATGCGGACAAGATGATAACTAAATACGCCATTGGTATCCTTAGAAGTGATAAGATGTTTCAACGCTACACCCTCAAATTTTGCATGTGGCGACCAAGATACAGACTCAAAATCAATTTGATTGGACGGTAGTAAAAGTTTACCAGTTTCAAATTTTTCAAATAAATTCATAATGACACCTCTTTCAAATTTTGCTTTTAGTGTAAACCGTCAAGCTGATAATTTATAGTAAAAAATTGTTTAATGATCATAAATAATTATTGAAGAAATGTTGTTTTTATAGGATACGCAAACAAAGAGCCTCCAAAGAAGCTCTTTGTTTGAATTATATTATTTTTTACTAACAGGCCTGATCCATTTTCCATACCGCTCCGGGTCGTGATAGAAGAACGCTATTCGGCCAGCTGTTTCATCTAGTTGATAGTCAGTATCAGAAAAGGAGAAGGACTTCATCGCCTGATCCAGCTTTTCGCCGACTGAAGCGCTCTCCTGCTCATAATCAAATGCACCATGTTCAAAGACGATATATTCCGCCTCAGGAACACTCATCAGCAGCATTTGCTCCGGTACCGCCCCGCTCCAGTCAGCGGTCAGCCTTACTCCATAGGCCTCTGCACATCGACCATCTTTTTCAAAGATATGCGCCATAATCTGTCCGCTGAATTTGCCAATGACGCTGTCGTCTCCATCCAGTTTGCCTTTCACGCTGTCCAACAGCCCGCAAATCGTATCGCAATCCTGTCCCGGAATCTTGTCCTGCTTTTCCCAGAAGTCGAAATATCCCTCGCTATCATAATTTTTGATATGCAGGAATTTATGTGCCGGAATAGACACGAAATAGATTTTAATTTCCTTGCTTGATGTGATCATACCAATCTCTCCTAGTCCTAAAATGTAACGGTCAAAGGTGTTGATTTTTGTACGAAGTACAACCGGCACTGGGTTTTTTCGGTACATCTTCGGTGAGATGCCGTAGGTATTTTTAAACGCCCGGGTAAAGGCTTCATGTGAGGCAAAACCGTAATCAACGGCAATATCAAGAAAGCTTTTCTGGGTATCACGGACATCGATCAAAGCAAACGCAAGCCTTCGTAAACGCAGGTAATCCCGAAAAGATATTCCAGAAAGCTCGCGAAATTTGCGTGTCATGTGAAATTCCGAATATCCCAGTCTATGCGAAAGAAAACTAAGTGTCAGCGCATCGTCGTCACGATGCTTGATACTCTCATCAATCTCATCCACCACCATTTGAATCTGTTTGTGCCATTCGTACATAATCATCACCACCGTTCAATTAAAGTATATAAGAACAAGGAAATCGCTATTTGATTTGAGTTGCTTCCTTTTCACCTAAATACGACCATGTCATCCCGTTATCATCTGATGTGAACAGTCCATGGCAGCCACCATGATAATCACCGCCGTCCGCTCCCTGTCCGACTTCCATCATCAGTTGATTACCATCATAGTAGGGCATCAATGGATAGTCAAACGGAGTGCCGAAATAATCAGGTGTCAACTGCACCTCAATCACCGGCAGTTGAAGCTTTGTGAAGGTTTTTCCACCGTCCTCAGTGCGGTACAGGTCACCATAACTTCCGCCACTATGAGCTAAGCTTGCAAACCCTAAATCTTTATTAAGGAAAGTCAGTCCATATGCGATGCCGCCTTCACCTAAAAAGGGGGCATCATTTAGCACAGTCCAATTTATATCGTCCTCTGTTTTTTTCAAAATATAGTAGCGTGACCCCAGCGCGGCATCCACAACTTCCAACCGATAGGCTAAAGTATCTGTATCATAATAATCCAATGAACCATCACTGTTTTCTATAAGCATTCCCACCTTGCTGCCATTTGACGCCACATCATTAGAGTCTTCCACCTGGTATTCATCAAGCAGCTCTGCCGCCTTTGCGTTAGCTTCCGCTACTTTGTTAAGAGAATCTACAGGGATGTATCTGATTGGATAATAGCTCAATGAATCCCCGTTATCACTTAATATTTCACCGTTTGGAAGATCAGAAATATAAACAGACACGGTGTAATTGGTAATAGCGGCACTGGCTATGGATTGTTCCGCTGGGACTGTTTCGCCTGAAGGATCGATATATGTAATGCCATTAGTCTGATAACCCCAATCACGAATACCCATATATAAAATGCCATAGGTGTCATATCCATATCCTATCCATGGTTCAATTGACTCCTTTATATCAATACGTTCAGATACTTCCAACAATGGTGCGAGAGATTTTGCCTCAAAATAACTATCGTCTACATTACCATGGAGATATACCGTTATTTTTTTAGTGTTCTTACTGTTGTAGGAAATAAGAAAGCTTTCCGTTTCGCCCTCTTTATTTTTCCCATATAAATATGTGTCAAAGTCAAGGATCGTGCCGTCTGCGGAAAAATTCAATTCAAACTCGCTGCTCATATACAAGTCATCCGGCAGGGCAATATTCTCTTCGATGTTGGTCAAGATACCTTGAATACCGCTTTCATATAGATTATCATTTACCAATGTGATTGTGCGTTTATCTCTTAAGTCCTCCAGCCACCAGGCAAGGTGGCCACTTAAATTGCTTGCACTTGAAACCACCTGACTGCCGAAGGTCAAAGTGATGCCAAGAAGAATTAAAACGCTGACAGCTTTATATATCCGGCTGCCTGTAACACGGGATTTGAACTGGGCATTATAATCCTTTTTCTTTAGACGAACAAAAAATAGAATTAGCCAAAAAACAAAGAAAATTCCACACGCCGCCAGCAACAGACCATACATTCTGAGATTTCCATATTTACATAAACGGGCAAATATGAACCATGAAATGCCATAAACAATTATAAAAACAGGGTGTAAAAGCATCCTGATAAACAACCGCCCTGCGGTTATTGCTTTATTATTCCTATCCATCGGCGTCGTCCTTTCTCTACTTTTGTTTCTTCTGTTGTTTCATTTGACGTGAAACAGAATCTTTCAGGTGCCTTACTCTTTTAAAGTCCGTGGCTAACACCCGCCCATCCGGCAAAACATATACTGTGACATCCAAAGACGACAAATATGTATAAGGATCACTATTTACTCGCTTCGTTTGGAAACGCACTGCTTCCCCCGATATAGGATGAACATATTCAACCAAAAGATATAGAAGTGTCGTATCTGCATGAGCCTCCTCATCATATCCGCCATCTTTTCTTGTTACATCAACTATTCTACCATTACATTTTCTTCCGTTCTCTTCAAAATACTCATATCTTCTCTTTATCTTTATCGTACGAATACCGATAAACATGATAACCAAAACATCGACAAGTATAATGATAATGCCTAAAACAAGAGATTTATCAGGGCTAACGCACCACCCTGCGATTTGCATTATACCAAAAACAATCATTGCGAGTCTTAATGTTTTGTTGTAGAAGGATAACGATTCTTCACAATATCTGAAGTAAATTTTAATTGTCATCGCCTAATCTCCTTGTGATCTTTTTACTTTTCCTGTTAAGACAGGTAGTTCCCCATTTTGTGACTTGCTTATTACAACTGCTAGACTATCATAAAAAGAAAACCTCGTCAATGGCTTTACTTATCAATCAGCACGTACATTATAGGCTTCGGATAGCGCATGGTCGGGACGATCTTTGGACTCTTTGGCCGTATCGGATTTCCCTGCCATGGAAAGGTTTACATCCTTAAATTCCTACAGCTGTAATATATAATATATTACAGCTGTAGGAATTTAAAGTCAAGTATATTTTATAAAGGATGTACTAGCTTTTTTGATTTATGTTCCCAGAAAGTTTCAGAGTGGAAAATTAATTGTTATTGTCGTTCCGACATCAGTTGTACTTTCTAAGGAAGTCGTTGCGCCGTGGTAGGATGCAGCATGCTTTACAATAGAAAGTCCTAATCCTGACCCTGATCCTCCAATCTCTTTCGAGCGGCTATTATCGATGCGGTAAAAACGTTCAAAGACTCTGTCTTTATGGGCTAGGGGGATACCAACTCCGGTATCAGATACCGATAATTCTATCTTCCCGTCCTCCTTTTTTACCGAAACCGTTACTTTTCCATGATCTTTATTATATTTGACCGCATTGTCACAAAGGTTGTAGATCATCTCTTCTAAAATTCTGCTAATTCCAACAACCTCCGCATGTTCTCCCATTAATTCGACAGAAATGTTTCTTAGTTGCGCCTTGTCTTTTAAAAGCCCGATCATATCCTCTGCTATTTTATACAGATCAACAGGTTTCTTCTCATCCGGCACCAAGTTTTCATCAAGTTGGGATATCTTGATGATATCATTGATAAGTGTGATCAGCCGTCCTGATTCCTTATAAATATTTTCTGCGAACTTTGGAATGTCTTCATTTTTTACCATTCCGTTCATGATAATCTCAGAAGTGCCGAAAATGCCCGTCAGTGGGGTTTTCAACTCATGTGAAACATTAGAACTAAATTCGCGGCGAAGGGTATCCCGTTTTTCTTTCTCTGTGACATCTAAGATAACCATGACGATGCCGGAAATGTCCTTATGATTATATACAGGATTGGTAATAACCTGATAACAATGATCATTCAACACAAGCACCTTAACACTATGCTCTCCGTTAAGAGCTGCATGAACAGCATTACGAAATTTTTCACTTCTGTTAAAGGTTAATATGTTTTTGTTTTTTATATCTTCATTTATATTAAAAATCTTTAATGCGCTCGTGTTATAAGACAAGATGTCCGCCTGATTATCCGTAATGATCAGACCTTCTCTCATATTCTCGGTGATCATGGTGAATTCATTCTGCTTTCTATGAGCGTCTGAAATCCGCATGGTGATGTCCTTGTCTAAATCATCGATTTTAGCCAGCAGAGGCGAGAGTTCCTCATAAATCTCATTGCTTTCGGGATTTTCAAGGTCAATTTCGTTGATGGGCCTGACGATTCTCTTTGACATTGCAGAGGCAAGCAATGCTGAAAGAATAACGACAATGATCATTATCATTAAGATCGGCGGCAGCATGCCGAAAATCAAATTCCATCCGGTATACTGTGTGTTGGAAACCCTGATAACCGTTCCGTCATCTAATTTTCTCGCATAGTATATTGTCTTTTCAGAAAGCGTTGAGGAATAGCGCGAGGAGCTCCCAGACCCTTTTTGCAGCGCCTCAATGAATTCCTTACGATCGGCATGATTTTCCATATCGTCGATATTCGCCACATTATCATAGATCACCGTGCCGTTAGGATCGATCCAAGTGATGCGGCTGTCCGTACTGTCCAAATTATCAAAATATGAAATTCCTTCGTTTGTCAGACCTTGCGAAATATAAACCGCTTGATTTTTAAGCTCACCGGTCAGTTGTTTTTCAAAATAGTTATACAACACTCCCAAAATGAGAATAGTGCAGGCGATCAGGGTTATTGATGCGATCAGGATAAAGTTTCTGAATATTTTTTTGGTCATCGCTCCCCTCCGATTTTGTATCCAATCCCGCGGACAGTCTCAATCATATCTCCGCATTCTCCCAGCTTTTGGCGGAGTGTGCGGATATGAACGTCAAGCGTTCTGTTTTCGCCGTCAAAATCATACCCCCATATTCTATTGAATATCTGATTTCTAGAAAATACGGCTCCGTCATTCTCGATAAGCAAACAGAGCAGTTCGAATTCTTTTAGTGCAAGCGTAACTCTTTCTCCGTTTACCTTTACAACATGTTTTGACGGGCATACGTAAAGTCCGTTGATTCTATATTCATTTTTCCTTTCATCATTACCGGTCCGCCTAAGCAAAGCTTTGACTCTGGAAATCAGTTCCATAACGCCAAACGGCTTTGATACGTAATCATCGGCGCCACTGTCAAGCCCGACTATTTTATCATATTCCGTTCCCTTAGCTGTCAGCATAATGACAGGAAGATGTTTTGTTTCATGCTTTTCCCTGATTTTCCCAAGTATTGTAAGACCGTCTTCATCGGGAAGCATGATATCAAGCAATATAAGATCCGGCTGTTTTAATGCAATTGTCTCCCAGAAGTCAATGGGTTTTGAAAATCCTTCGACTTCCATCCCAGAGTTGCGGAGTGCATAAACAACAAAATCCTGTATGCTTTTGTCGTCTTCCAGCAAATAAATTAGACTCATTTTGTCCTCCCATTATTCTATAAATAAAGAAACTGTTTTCGCTATCATCACATTTATTTAGGGCTGATAATTATATAATATAGTATATAATTGACAGTTTCAAGATTAATCTATTGCAAATTTATGATATTTGCCAGTAATGGAATAGATCACCGTCTCAGATATATTGACTGCATGATCACCAATTCTCTCAAGATATTTTGCAATCATTAATAAATCCATGGTCTGCTCTCCATTGCTCGCATCATCTCTTATGATCGCTATCAAATCCCTTTTAACCCGATCAAAAAAGCCATCTACAATATCATCCTGCATGATTACCTCGCGCGCCAGCTTCAAGTCGCTTTTAACAAAAGAATCCACACTGTTCGTTACCATTTTTATAGCCGCTGCTGCCATATCTTTTATCGGAACTCTATCAATCGCGCCTTTGCCTACAAACTTCGTGATTTCAGCAATATCGACCGCTTGGTCACCGATCCGTTCCATATCTGTTATCATTTTCAATGCGGAAGAAATCATGCGTAAATCCTTAGCGACCGGTTGCTGCCGCAAAAGCATCTTCATGCACACAGACTCTATATCCCGTTCTTTTTGATTAATTTCCCTTTCAATCGCATCAACCTTATCAAGAAACGCTTTTTCATCCCGAATGACATTTAGAACCACGTTATTGCCGGGAGAAAAGCCTCCCGCATTATGATTCAAAAGATCATGGATTGTGATAGCAATGGCTTCTTCACAAAGAGAGCCCATTTCTATCAATTCCAAATGGAGCCGCCCCAGCTGTTCATTAAATTCTGATCTCATTATCCAAACCTCCCTGTAATATAGTCTTCGGTGCGCTTGTCTTCCGGTATGGAGAATAAGGTTTCGGTCTTTCCGAATTCAATTAAGTCACCCAAGAGAAAAAATGCGGTTTTATCAGAAATTCGGGCGGCCTGCTGCATATTATGGGTGACGATTATAATCGTGTAGTCCCGCTTGAGCTGAGACACAAGTTCTTCGATTTTTAAAGTAGATATCGGGTCAAGCGCACTGGTCGGCTCGTCCATGAGTAAGACGTCGGGCTTAACGGCCAATGCTCTTGCGATACAAAGCCGCTGTTGCTGGCCGCCCGAAAGCCCCAGTGCACTCTTTTTAAGCCGGTCTTTCACTTCATCCCAAATAGCTGCGTCATGTAGGGCTTTTTCCACAATCTCATCTAGCTTCACCTTATTTTTTAAGCCGTGAACCTTAGGACCGTAAGCGACATTATCGTAAACGCTCATCGGAAATGGATTGGGCTGCTGGAACACCATTCCTGTTTTCTTGCGGAGAATCGTGGTGTCCACTTTTGGGTCATATATGTTTTCTTTATCCAGTAGTACCTCGCCGTCAATTCGCACACCGTCAATCAGATCGTTCATCCGGTTGAGCGTTTTTAGGAAAGTTGATTTACCACAGCCGGAAGGGCCTATCAAAGCGGTGATTTCTTTTTCCCCGAGGTTCATATTAATATTTTTAAGCGCATGATTCTGCCCATAATGCAAATTCAAGTTTTTTGTGATAATTTTAATCTCCACTTCGCTTAAGCCTCCTTTACTTTTTCCTTGAAACATCGAATTTCCTCGTCAGAAGCCTCGTCATAAAGTTAATGATTAAAACGATAATGAGAAGCACTGTGGCAATACCGAAGGCAATTTCGTATTGCCCTTTAGACATGTTGAGGTATAGTTGAACCGAAAGCGTGCCGCCTGATTCTAAAACTTTACCAAACAACTGTCCGCTTTTGGGCAAATAGTAGCCGCTTCCAGCAGTAAACAACAAAGCCGCTGATTCGCCCACAATTCGCCCAACAGCCAGAATGATCCCTGTGATAATGCCCGGCATGGCGGACGGCAGAAGAATCGTCCTGATCATATACCATTTTGTCGTTCCAAGACCAAGCGCTCCGCTCCGGTAACTCTCCGGAACTGTTTTAAGAGCCTCTTGTGTATTTCTTGTAATAAGCGGCAATATCATCAACGTCAGAGTCAGGGAGCCGGTGAGGATGGAGTAGCCAAAGCCTAGGGCTATTCCGAAGAATACCATGCCAAACAAGCCGAAAATGATAGATGGTATGCCCGCCAGGGTTTCAGTCGTAAATTCGATCAGTCTGACCAGTTTCCCAGGTTTTGCGTATTCGTTAAGATATATCGCCGATCCAATGCCAATCGGCGTCGCAATCAAGAGCGTGATGACTATAATATACAACGTATTGACGATGTTCCCGGCGATACCGGATGTATCTTTCAAAACGCTGGTTACATTCGTGAGAAATTCCCAATTAACAGTGTTGATTCCCTTCATAAAAACATAACATATGATCCCGGCGATCAGGAGAACAGATATGGCTGCGGATATATAAATAATCATATAAATCAATTGATCCGTTATTCTCTTGTTCTTTTTCATGATACTAAGATCAGTCATCGTTTCTATTCCCCTTTTTCAATAATTTTGTAAGTATGGTATTGATCATCATAATAAAGCCAAAGAGCACAAGGCCAATAGTAAACAAAACCTCCCGATGCGTATCTGCGGCATAACCCATTTCACTGACAATGGCAGTCGTCAAGAATCTGACTGAATTAAATGGCAGCGGAAAGTTGACTGAGCTTCCCGCCACAAGGCTAATCGCCATCGCCTCCCCGATCGCGCGGCCCACACCGAGGACAACAGCAGTAATAATTCCTGATTTTGCTGCCGGTATCTGCACTTTGAATATGGTTTGTATCTTAGAAGCCCCAACCGCTAATGAGGCAGCTTTTAATTGATCCGGCACAGCCCGCAAAGATGATTCGCTGATATTGATTACGGTCGGTAAAATCATGACGGCAAGAACCAATACGGCAGATATCAAATTGGATCCCCCAGTAAATTGGTGGGTTGCTGAGCCTTTGAAAAGCGCCAGCTCAAGCCGGTACATCAAGGGATTTAAAATCATGATGCCCAAAAGCCCATAAATAACTGACGGAATTCCCGCCAGCAGCTCTACCGCTGGTTTTACCACAGCAACCAGCTTTTTCGGAGCCACATCCGCCAAAAATACTGCGCTCAGCACACCAACCGGAACGCCAATTAAAATCGCCAACGTCGTGCCTATGATGGATGTAAATATGACGTATAAAATACCATATCTGGGATTTGCCGCAGTGGGACTCCAGTCGCTGCCAAATAACAGTTCGAGTATCCCGACCTTTGCTAATGCGGGAGTACCATTAATGATCATATATACCGTTATGGAAGCAACGCCTAGGACAGCGAAAAAGGCGCATATTGTAAATATATGATGTGCGATAGTTTCGCTGATCCGTTTTGTTTTTCGGCTTCCTACGATGGATATGGTACTATTTCTCATATTTCGTCCCTTTTCCTGCATTACCTTCATGGGTATTCGTTTAGTCAACAGCAATGAGACCTACCGATTCAACCAGTTCTTTTCCTGCATCTGAATAAATATACTCAAACATAGCCTGGACAAGCTCGTTTTGCTCAGAGATTTCCCCTTTTGTCGCCATGACAAACGGTCTTGAGAGAAAATAATCACCTGCTTTGATTTTCTCGGCGCTTGCCTCAACGCCGTCAAGCTTAACTGCCTTAACCGTTTC
>Ga0153950_1000296_pt1 | contig 22145 bp, 26 predicted proteins | sample TSNJ034MetaG_FD_104737 | JGI IMG/M metagenome (GOLD analysis project Ga0153950, IMG submission 104737) | Attine ant fungus gardens microbial communities from New Jersey, USA - TSNJ034 MetaG | ecosystem: Host-associated > Fungi > Mycelium > Unclassified | place: USA: New Jersey, Wharton State...
CCGATTTCATGTTCGGCCGGGGCTCTGGTAATGTCTTACTCGCTTCGATCCTCCTTAGCTCAATTGGCAGAGCATTCGACTGTTAATCGAAGGGTTGCTGGTTCAAGTCCAGCAGGAGGAGCTTTTCGCCCCGGGTGGGCGGCCTGAAATGGCCGCTGACCCGGGGTTTTTTCTTTACCCGGACTCCGGGCGCGGCGACTCCGGGACTCGGTGAGAGATCCCGGGCCCGGCACGGCGCCCCCGGGGCCGACTGGCCGGGCGGTCAGCGCTCCCAGTCGCGTCGCAGCAGGCCGTACACCCAGGAGTCGGAGACATCGCCGTTGACGATGCAGTCTTCGCGCAGGGTGCCCTCGCGGACGAATCCAAGCTTTTCGAGCACGCGGGCCGAGGCTGCATTCCGGGTGTCGGCCTCCGCTTGAACCCGATTGAGATCGAACGCGTCGAAGGCCCATCGGAGCAGTGACCGTGCGGCCTCCGTCGCGTAGCCGCGGCCCCACGCCCCCGGCTGGAGGCAGAAGCCGAGAGAGGCGCTCCGGAAGTCAGGGTTCCAGCTGTTGAAGGTGCACCAGCCGACGAACGCCCGGTCGGACAGGCGTTCGATCACCACGCGCGCCCCGGTGCCTTCCTCCGCCAGGCGCCGGCAGCCGGCCAGGAAGCGCTCCACCGAAGCGCGGTCGGTCCAGGGCGGGGAATCCCAGTAGCGCAGCGCGTGGGCGTCGCTTTGCAGCGCGAAGAGCTGGTCGGAGTCGGTTTCCGCGAACGGACGCAATCGCAGTCGTCCGGTTTCCAGGGTCGGAGTAGGCAGCGTCATGCGGCCATCCTCGCACGGTCTGGAGCTCCGGGAGTGGGGCTCCGGAGAGAGCTACTTCCGGTCCTTGCCCCAGGGCCCGGGGTTGAGCCGGTAGAGCACGGCCGCGCCGGCCAGCGCCCCGAAGATGATGCCGAAGGCCGCCTGCCCGATGGCCCGGCCCGCGAAGTAGCCCAGCACGCCGCCGATCAAGGCACCCACGAAAAGGCCCCGGCCGTTGCGGTGCGGCCTCTTCCGGGTCCTGGGGTCCTCCGGGTCGCGACGCCAGGGGCCCGCCACCCGGGCGCCGGAGTCCCGCAAGGCGCGCGCCCGCTCCCGTGCCCCGCGGAAGGGGGAGGGGAAGCGCCGGCGGGGCGCGTCGTCGTCGTTCGTCACGAAGCCAGCCTAGGCGATGGCGGGCACCGAGCGGGGCCGGATGATCAGCCAGAGGCTCAGGATGCCGACGCCGATGCAGGCGATCATGATGGAGGCCATGGGCACGGCCGAGTCGGTGCCGAGCAGACCGACCACGGGGGAGAGGAGGCCGGCCGTGAGGAAGGTGCTCGCGCCCAGCAGCGAGGCCGCCGTGCCGGCGCGGTCACCGTGGCTGGCCAGGCCCAGCACCTGGACGCACGGGAAACAGAAGCCTGTGCACATGATGTAGAACCACAGCGGGATGGACAGGCCGAGCAGCCCGGCGTGGGAGACGTCCGCCACGATGATCAGCAGAGCGGAGACGATCTGGCCCACGGTGGCGAAGGCCAGGATCCATTGCGGCCCCACCTTCCGGATGAGACGCGAGCTGATCTGCACACCCGCCACGATGCCGAGCGAGTTCACGCCGAACAGGTACCCGTACTGCTGTGGGGTGAAGCCGTAGAGCTTCTCGAACAGGAACGGTGAGGCGGAGAGGTAGGAGAAGAGACCGGCGAAGTTCATGCCGGCCATGATGAGCACGCCTACGAAGATCCGGTCCGTGAACAGCACCCGGTAGTGACTCAGTACGCTGGTGCCCGTCGCGCGCCGGCGTTCCACCGGCAGGGTCTCCCGCACCAGGAACAGGCAGGCCAGGATCACCAGTGAACCGTAGCCGGCCAGGAACACGAAGATGCCCGGCCAGGGTGTGAACAGGAGCAGCTGCGAGCCGATCACCGGCGCCAGGATGGGCGCCAGGCCGTTGACCAGGGACATGGCGGCGAACATCCGCACCATGGAGTAGCCCGCGAAGAGGTCGCGGACCATCGCCATGGACACCACGCCGCCACCCGCGGCTCCGATTCCCATGAGGACGCGGAAGATACCCAGCGGCAGGATGTCGTGGGAGAAGGACGCCCCGATGGAGGCGAGGATGTGCAGGGCCGTCGCGCAGAGCAGCGGGACCCGCCGGCCCACCTTGTCGCTCAGCGGTCCCACCAGCAGCTGGCCCAGGGCGAAGCCCACGGTGGTTCCGGTGAGGGTGAGCTGCACGGCCGCCTGGCTGACGCCGAGGTCCCGTTCAATGGCGGGGAAGGCCGGCAGGTAGAGATCGATGGTGAACGGGCCCAGTGCGGTCAGCGCGCCGAGGATCAGGATGTAGGTGATCTTCTGGCGTCGGGACATGGCGGAGCCAAGGGAAAGGGTGGGGGTGGTCACCTCCACTATCTTAAGCGGCAGGCGGCGCCCGGGAAGGCGTGCGGGAAGCGGCCCGGGCAGGTGAACGCAGATGAACATGGCGACGACGGCGCGCCCGGCCACTGCGGCGCAATGATAGTTTTGTCCAAGGCGGGGCTGTCCTTCAGCGGCCGGCCTGCTGCCCGCGTGATCACGGTCACGGCCCTTTGTACCCGTCGAGTCGATGTGAGGCGAAACTCATGAGCGGACGCCATGCGAGCAGCGTACGGCCCCAGGCAAGCCTCAAGGCGCTCCCGGCGACCGCCCGGAGCGCGGCCCAGTTGCTGCCCCGGCAGATCCAGGACGAGATCACCCTGGCGCAGCTGGAACTCAAGGACAAGGGCGTCAAGGTAGGCATCGCCTCCGCCGGTTTCGTCGCCGCCCTCCTGTTCGTGGGCCTGCTGGTGATCGCGCTGGTGGTGGCGGCCATCATGGGCCTGGCCACCGTGATGCCGGCCTGGCTGGCAGCGCTGATCGTCTCTGCGGCGTTCCTGATCATCGCCGGTATCGGTGGACTGTTCGGCTTCCTCAAACTCAAGCAGGCCATGCCTCTGATGCCTGCCCAGGCGATCCGTGGCATCAAGCATGATCTCGGGATCGTCAAGGAAGGCAGCGCCTTCGACGCCAGCATCCTCGATCCGGAGTCTCCTGCCGCGAAGGCCGCCGCCGAAGCGAAGGCGGAAGCCAAGGCCAAGGCCCGTGAAGAGGCCGAGGCGAAGGCGAAGCAGAAGCTCGCGGAGGAGGGGCCCGCGCCCACTCAGCAGCAGATCCTGGCACGGCTGGACGAGCGCCGCGGCCACCTCACCGGCATCCGGGACGATCTCGGTGCCCAGCTGGACGTCAAGACCCAGGCCCAGGGTCTGGTGTCCGAGGTCAAGGAGCGCGCCGAATCGGTCCGCGAGTCCGCGCAGCAGCGGTTCGCCGGCGCCACGGGAGGGGAGAGCGGCGGGATCGCCGCGGAACTGGCCCAGCGCTGGAAGCCCATCGCCGTGGCCGTCGCCGCCGGAACCACCTTCGTGGTCCTCCTGCGCAAGCTCATCAAGTCCTGAGTCTTTCCCGGCGGAGGCCGGGCTGTCTGACGGATTCGCACTGAGGAAGGGGGAGGATGAAGCTCATCGGCGCTGGCGCACGCCCTGGCGTGCCGCAAGTCGACCATGACCGCATCCTCACGGTGCCCAACATCCTCACCGTGGTCCGTTTCCTGGGCGTCCCACTGTTCATGTGGCTGGTGCTGGGGGTTCACGAGTACGGCTGGGCCGTGGCGGTCCTGGCCATCATGGGTTCCACCGACTGGGTGGACGGCTATGTGGCCCGGCGTTTCGACCAGACCTCCAGGCTCGGACGCATTCTGGATCCTGCCGCCGACCGCCTCGCGCTGATCTCCGTCGCCGTGACCCTGGTCCTGGCCGGGGTGGTGGCCTGGTGGTACCTGGCCGCGTTGCTGATCCCGGACGTGGTGCTGGGCACGGCGTCCCTCCTGTACTTCCGCAGCCATCCGGATCTGCCCGTCAGCGTGGTGGGCAAGGTCCGGACCGCGTTGCTTCTGCTGGGCACGCCTCTTCTGGTGCTCTCCGAGATCACCGGCGGGCGGGTGCTGACCGTCATCGCGTGGGTCCTGCTCGGGCTGGGTCTGGTGGGGCACTGGATCGCGGCGCTCGGCTACTTCCCGGCGATCGTCCGCAAGGGCCGTCCCGTGCGGGAGGCCCGCGTGGCCGGCCAGCGGGACACGGCCGAGGCGGGCGAAGCGGCAGGCGAGGACGACGGCGGGCAGGGCGGCGTCGTCGGGCGCCCCGAGGCGGGGGAGAAGGACGGTGAGGACCGGTGATCTGGTTCGCGGTCATCCTGGCGATCCTCGGAGCCTTCTGCCTGGCGATCGGCGCTCAGCGGCAGGGCAGCGCCGTCAAGGCGGACACGGGCGGCCTGGCCCTCGGGTCCAGCAGTTTCCTGCGGCTTCTGCGCAATCCCCGCTGGCTCCTGGGCCTGGCGCTGCTGGGCGGCGGCATGATCATGAACTGCATCGCCCTGATCTCGGCTCCACTGACGGTGATCCAGCCGATCGGCGCCATCGCCCTGGTGATCACCACCGTGGTCAACTCCAAGGATCAGGGCCTGAAGATCAACCGCGCCACCGTGGTGGCCATCTCGGCCTGCGTCACGGGGTCCGCCCTGTTCGTGCTCCTGGCCGTGAACGCCACCCAGGAGAGCCATCATGTGGCGGCCTCGGACGAGTTGGCGGTCGTGCTGCTCCTGGTCCTGGCGGTGGGCCTGTTCGGCTCCCTGGCCGTGGTCTTCCGGCAGCGCCTCAACTCCTTCGTCTACATCCTCGGGGCCGGCGTGCTCTTCGGTTTCGTGGCGGTCCTGACGCGCATCATCGGGCGGCATCTGCTGGACCCGAACGGCCAGTTCCTGCTCAACGTGCCGTGGTACACCCTGGTGGCCATCGCCGCCGCGGGCGGTCTGGGGTCCTGGTTCGTGCAGAGCGCCTACTCCGGCGGCCCGCCGGATCTGGTGGTCGCCGGCCTGACGGTGATCGACCCGATCGTCGGCATCGCGATCGGCATCACCCTCCTGGGTGAGCTTCGTCCCGATGTGCAGCCGGTCATCGCGATATCCATGGTGGCGGCGGCCTGCCTTGCTATCGTTGGTGTGATCGCCTTGTCACGTCACCATCCCGAGGTGACCAAGCGCAAGAAGGAAGCCGCACGGAAATCGGCCGGCAAATCGGCCTAGGGCCACCACCCGCGACCCACCAACGCCAGGAGAACCTCACCCATGACGTCCACCGACGGCAGTAAGCCCCTGACCATCCTGATCGCCGCGGACACGTATCCGCCGCATGTGAACGGGGCCGCGCAGTTCGGCTACCGCCTGGCCAAGGGAATGACCGCACGTGGGCACAAGGTGCACGTCCTGGCAGCCCGAGCGGACAAGGGCAAGAGCTTCACCGAGTTCCGGCCGGAGGGCACGGTTCACCGGATCCGTTCCCACGCCGTCCCCACGCACGATTCCTTCCGCATCACCTTCCCCTGGGAGATCAAGAAGGAGATCGCGCTGCTTTTCGACAAGGTGCAGCCGGATGTGGTTCACATCCAGAGCCACTACATGATCGGTGAGCACGTGCTCTACGAGGCCGTGAAGCGCGGGATCCGCGTGGTGGCCACCAACCACTTCATGCCGGAGAATCTGAACCCGTTCCTGCCGTTCCCGCAGTGGCTGAAGAACCGGATCGGGCGCATCTCCTGGAAGGACATGGGCAAGGTCATGGGGCAGGCCAATGTGGTCACCACTCCCACGCCGCTGGCCGCCCGCGCAATGCACCAGCACGCGTTCCTGCACCAGGTCCTGCCGCTCTCCAACGGCATCGACACCCCGGCGTACGAGGTCCAGCCGGGCGAAGTGGTGGAGAAGAACCCGTACCCCACCATTCTCTTCGCCGGCCGTCTGGCCGAGGAGAAGAACATCGACGTGCTCATCAAGGCGCTGGCCCGGCTCCCCAAGGAGCTGAACGTGCACCTGGAGATCGTGGGTGGCGGCGAGGTGCGGCCCGCGCTGGAGCAGCTGGTGGCTTCGCTGGGCCTGGGGGACCGGGTCACATTCCTGGGCCTGATCCCGGATGACGAGCTGCGCAAGGCCTATATCCGCGCCGATCTGTTCTGCATGCCGGGCACCGCCGAGCTGCAGTCCCTGGTGACCCTGGAGGCTATGAGCGCGTCCACTCCGGTGGTGCTGGCGAACGCCATGGCGCTGCCGCACTTGGCTGAGGACGGCGTGAACGGCTACCTGTTCGAGCCGAACAACGTGGTGGACCTGGCAGAGAAGATCCGCCTGGTGCTGGACCAGCCGGAGGAGGCCCGTACGGCCATGGGCGATGCCAGCCACCAGATGGTGCAGAAGCACAGCCTGGCGAACACGCTGCAGACCTTCGAGGACATCTACCGCGGTGCGGACTACGAAGACCTCCAGGTCTGAGCTTCCGCGCCCCTCGGGGCGCGTCTCCATGACAGGTACGACGGCGGCTGCCGGGTAGACTGTCCGGGTGCCGTTTCGGGGTCTGCGACTCTGTGGCGGCGCCCCGAGGGGGTATAGCTCAGCCGGTTAGAGCAGGGGACTCATAATCCCTTGGTCCTGGGTTCAAGTCCCAGTGCCCCTACCAAGTTGTACTTATGCAAACCATTGACCCAAAGATTTTGGGGATTGGTGGTCTCAGGGTCGCCCCCATCGTTCTGATGGGGGCGATTTTGTTTCGTTAGAACATTCGATGGCCTGATGGACTGAAGCTGGGCTGTCGGCTCACGAAGGACCGGCGTGATCGTAGTTTGCACCCTCGGCTCTGCCTCCTTCCCTACCCTGAGAGCCTTGAAGAAGGTCTCGACGATACGTCGTCGTTCGGTGTCGGGGGAGTGTTGGAAGTAGTCGGCGGGTCGCTCAAGCAGATCTAAGTGGAGTGACAGTGACTTAGCGCCCCGTTCGAGCGCATCGTCAACGTCGATGAGCTTCTGGCGAAGTTCATCTTGCTGCACTGCAAGCTCGATGAGGCGTTCCCGAGCCTTCTTACTCGCGACCACGCCGTCGGCTACAAGGTTGAGCAAGTTGTCTTCCTTGACGCTCAGACGCGCCAGTTGCCGACGATAGTTCGCCCTCTGCTCCTGTTCCGCCTGCTGCGAACTGGTGACGAAGTCTCGGAATTCCCGTCGAAGTTCAGCCAGCTCCTCTACGTCAATGGTGAGCCGCCGGACTTCCTCGAAGACAGCTGCTTCAGCGTCCGCCACGCGAACAGCTCCGAGGGTACAGTCGTTGTCGAGGCGTCCCGTGCAGAGGAAGAAATCGTAGTAGTCATTTCGCCCTTTGGTGCGAGCGAAAACGAGGCGGCGCGTGCTGCCCTTCTCGTGACATACAGAGCAGGTCAGCAGCCCCCGGAGGAAGTGCTGGTGGATTTTGTCCCGCTGGTGCCGAGCACGGCGGTATTCGAGCACTGACTGGACCTTTACGAAGGTCGACGCGGGAATGAGGGGCTCGTGTCTGCCCTTATAGAGCTGTCCCTTGTAACGGATGTAGCCGACGTAGTACGGGTCGGCTAGGAGTGCCGCCAGCTGGCTGTCGGAGATCATCTTCTGGGTCCATTTTTTGCTTGGTCGGGTCGTGAGTCCCTGCTCCGAAAGCTCGCGATGCAGCCGGGCGATGGAATATTCACCACTTGCGTACGCCTCGAACGCCCACCGGATCAGCGGCGCACGGGATGGATCGATGTCGATTGTGTTCACGAGCTGCCCTGCGTAGTCCTTGCGGACATTGAGGTAGCCGATGCGTGCCCTACCTACGGTTCCGCCGTTCTTCACTTTGTGAAGGAGCTTGTCGCGGATGTCGTCACCGCTCTTGCGGACCTGGAGCTCGTTGAAGATATCCGTGATGCCTTCCATGGCCTCTGCTTCGTGCCCCTCGCCGAAGTCGTCGGTGGCCGAGATAAGGCGAACATCCATCAGCTTCAACATGCGTTTGGTGAGCGCAGCATCAATGTGGTTCCTGAATGCTCGCGATCGGGCGTAGATCAGAACGTACTTCACCTGTGGGTTCTCGCGGAGGAACTTCAGTAGTTCCTTGAAAACTTTCCGCTTGTCGATAGATTGAGCTGACTGGGCGGGTTCTAGAAATTCCTTGATGATCGACGTGTTGTACTTCCGGCTGAGGATGGTCGTCGCCTCTCGCTGAGTCGCGACGCTATTCCCATCCTTGTCGAGGTCGACCGCCGTGGTCATCTGTCGCTGAGACGACACTCGAAGGTAAGATACGGCGAAAGTGTGCTGGGTTGTTTGGCGGGATTCTTTGCCTCCCGCGTTGTCAAGCCCGAGCGCATGTTCTAACAGGGCCAGCTCACTCTGAGGAGAGGCCTGAGATTCGATGGACATGTCTAAATTCCTTTCAAGGTTGCTGTGCGAGCCCGGTACTGCCATCCCCGTGAGAACGGCGTGCTGGTATCCAAGCAGCGCGATGTTTCGTCGATGAGCCCCGTGGTGGTGAGGCGGATGCGGATCACGGCTTCCGAGACGTTGAAGTGGTCTGCGAGGTCGGCAGAGTTCTGCATGCCGCCGTAGAAGGCGCGTTTGAGCAGTGGCTTCGGGACGAGGAAGCAGGCTGCAAAGTGATCGGCGGCTTGCTCCGCTTGCTTCTGTGGACTGCTCCACCTTGTGCCTATGTAGAGGTGATCGGCGTGGTTGTGGTCGATGATGTGCTTGTACTCGTGAGCAAGCGTGAAGCGTTGGCGGGTCCAGCTTTCGTGCTGGTTGAGCTGGATGATCCACTGGTCTCCGTTCCAGAAGCTGGCGCCCGAGACAGGGGCGTCGACGTACTCGATGTGGATCTTCGGAAGTTCCCCGATGATCTCGACGGGGACTGGTCCACTCGAGATATGGAGGAGCTGGAGGAGTTTCGCGGCTTGGTGTTCCGCGATGCGCAGGGACTCGTTGTGGTCGGTGATGGTGCGGTGTGGGATGAGTGAGCGGAGGTTTGCCAGGACGCTTCGCTCGGTAGTGGTTGAAGTTGGTGGGGTCATGGGTGCCTCCTTTCGGTGAGGGTTGGTGTTATTCGTCTTGGCCCGGGTCGGGGCCGTGGTTCGGTGTGATGCCGTGGCGTTTAGCGACGGCGTTGAAGTGCTCTTCGATTTCGCGGATCGCCGCATCGGGCATGCCCTTGTACTTGGTGCGTAGGTACGGGGTGAGGCGTGGCAGGTCGTCGTCGGTGATGACCTTCGAATCGGCGAGCAGTTCGGTCAGCGGAATATCCAGGGCGGTGGCGATGGCTCGGATGGTGTCGAGCTTGCTGGCCGTGACTTCACCCGCTTCGAGTCGGGTGATCGAGGACGGGTAGACGCCAATCCGTCGGCCGAGTTCAGCCGCTGGAATGCCGAGTGCTTCTCGCCTCGCTTTGATGATCTTTCCAATTCCGGTGTAGTTCTCGTTTTTCATAGTATTTCTCCGTCTTAGATTATGGGCCCGTCTTTGCGTCAACGCAATAACTTAATCCAATTCCACAACAGGCATTTCCGTCAATGAAGCGAAGGCTCGGCTATATATTCGTGGAGAAAATATAGACAGAATTGTCGTTTTCCACGGTGAATATGCTGCCGTCAGCTTCGAGGTCGATCGCCATTTGCTCGCGGTCGAGCTGGACGTACGAGCGGATGCTCTCGGGGATTCGTTCGTACCCCATGTCGTCAACGAGGTGATCTACGTAGGCTTCGATGCTGTCGTACTCGCCGAGGTAGGCGTCGTCGAAGTAGTGCCACTCCGTCTGGTCGAAGTTCGTGAAGTCCAGCCAAGCGGCGAAGGCTTCCCCATGTTTCTGGATGTGCGCGGCGACGGCGGCGACGTGCTCGATCGTTTCGTATTCGCCGAGGCGGAGTGGGCCGAAGTTCTCGTAGTCGTGGATGGCCCATTCCTCTGCCCCGGGTTCGGGTGAGGTGGCGAGCATGGTTTGGATGCCTCGGTGGATCTCTTGGGCGCCGAGGGCGGCGTCGATCCACTGTCCGTGGAGGATGCCATTGTTGTAGGCGGCCAAGCAGGCGACGTAAATCGCGGCCGTGTGCTCCGGTTGCTTCTCCTGTTCGGGACTGCCGGTAGGTTCCGGGGTGGCTAGACAGTGTTCTGGGTTTGTCATGGTGGTGTTTCTCCTTCCGTGATTACTGGGGTGGTGGGCAGGGGCAACGGAGACGGGTGTCTCGACGTTGCCCCTGCCATGGGGACCGCTCTTACCGGGTGCGGGCGGGGCGGGGCTTTTCGACGCTCTCAGTGGTGGTGCCAATGAGGGCAGCGAGCGCTTCCCGTCTCGCGGCGGCTTCTCGTTCGATTTCCGCGGCGGCTGCTTCGGCCTGGGCCTTGAGCGTGCCGCTGTTCTTGGCGGTCTCGACGTGAGAGGACAGCGCCCTCAGGATTTCTTCCTTGAGGTTGCTGCCCCGCAGCTGGGCGATCATGCTCAGCTGGGCGTGCAGTTCCGGTTCGAGCTGGATGCCGAGCGTTTTCACGCTGGCAATGGCGGGTGTTGTCATGGCAACTCCTCGGTGCATGCGACCGGCGGAACACTCTGGATGAGTGTTCTCGTCACCGGCCGCAGCACATCGACGAGTCACCAGCGGGGTGTCTATGGGTCCCCGCCCGCTTCCTGGATGCGCTTCCTGGCGCTGGTCGCGTACTCGGGGTTGAGCTCGATACCAAGCCAGTCCCGTTGGTGCTTCATCGCTGCGACGGCCGTGGTGCCGCTGCCCATGAAGGGGTCAAGCACGAGGCCGCGTTCGTGTCCGTCCCGGTGGGCACAGGAGGGCTCCAACACGAGCCGGACGGCGGTGGCACCGAGCCTGCGGATCGGTCGCCGCCACGGTGCTTTGCACGTGGTGCACCGCTGTTCAGGGCAGCCTGCCTGAATAGCGCGTTCGGCGAGAGGCTTCGGGAAGGCAGCGTGGTGGCCGCCGTAGCCTCGTGCTGTTGGCATGATCCAGACATCTCCGGGGTTCTTCCCCAACGGATGACCGGGAACGCCCGCTGCGCGGAGGGCGTGCAGGCCGCTGGTGTCCGACGCGTTCTGCCCGCGCCACGCAGGCTTTCCCGGACGGCGAGACTGGGTCTTCGGCGGTCTACCGGGACGGCTGGTGTGTGGGATCCGGATGGCATCAAGATCGAAGAAATAGCGGGGCTGCTTGGCGAAGACATAGATCACCTCATGAGCGGCAGTCAGCCGATCTCTGATGCTCGAGGGCATCGGATTGGGTTTCGCCCAGATGATCTTGTTCCTGAGCACCCAGCCGCCCTCCACCAACGCCTGCGCGATCCGTTCCGGTGCCAGCAGCAGGCTCTTGGCCGGTGCGCCCTGTCGGAGGTGAGCCGAATAGCTGTCACCGAGATTGAGCCAAAGCGTGCCAGTTGGGACGAGCACTCGTCGGATCTCCTGAGTGACAGCGTGCAACTGATTTGTCCACTGTCCGACGCCGGATTCGTGGCCCAACTGCCCGTCGGCGCCATAATCGCGGAGCTGGAAGTACGGCGGTGACGTGAGGCACATATCCACCGAGTTATCCCCAAGCTTGCGCAGCGTGGTGAGGGCGTCCCCAACGACGATCTTGTTCCGTGGTGTCGTGGTCTGCTCAGGCATGACTCACCTCCGCGAAGATCTCTGCCGAGGTCGTTTCGAGGGGCAGGATGCGGTAATCCGTTGCCGTGATCATCGGGTGCCGTTCCAATGCCCTGGCGAGGTCCTGACGGCGCCTGAGGGCCGTCTGGGGGCGGGTGGCGGTCATGGCCCAGACGATGGCTGGAAACCCGCCGAATCGGCGTTGTTCTTCGCCGGATCGCCGGTATTCCTCATACGCCACGCATTTGCCGATCAGGGTCGGGATGCTCTCCGTCCCGAGGTCCAACTCGATGAAGAAGGCGGCGAGGTCCTCTGTCCCGAGGGTGGCGGCGAGTTCGGCAGCGAGGTCGGGCTTGATCACCTGCCGTGTTCCGAGGAGGTCGGTGAACGAGCGGGGCTTCTCTGGTGCGAGCGCCACGACCTCACCTCCGTGGTGGCGGGCGGCTTCGTGCAGCCCCACCGCCATACCTGTAATGGCGAGGGTGTGCTCGAGGAACCGGACCGAGGGAGAAGCGAGACGGCGTCTGGAACGACCGGGGTCTTCCTGTCGGAGGATGCGGTCACCGACTGGGCCGATGAAGTAGACGAGTCCGTCGGAGCCTGCCCTGATGCCACCGATACGGGTTTCTAGCGTGTCGAGGATCCGCAGGCGGCGGAGCCGGGAGAGGACTGTGCGTGCGGTCCGTGCGGCGGTTTCGACGCTGGCGTGGTCGGTAAATAGGAGGGCGACGAGCTGCGCGCCGGTGACAAACCGGTACTGTTCTGCCGTCCGCAAGATGGCCCAGTCTCGCTCACTGAGTGACTTCTCCACTGACTCCAGCCGTTCGGTGCCGAGCCGCTTGTTGCGTCGGCGGATGGGAACCGTATGGTTCCCATCTTTCGGCTCCCGTGTGGCGGAGGATCTCTCGTTCACCGGGGACGATGCAGGATTCGTGGTCGACGCGGCCGGGGATCCGACCGGTGAGGTGGTCACGTCACTCATGACTGGCTCCTTTTCCGTCGATTCGACGTGGCCGAGGTCTCGGGTTCGGCAAGGACGGTGGCGATGAAGCCCGCTTGGATTTCGGCGACGGGGACGCCGTAGCCGGTGCGGCTGGCCTTGAGGATGCGCTCGGGGCTCGAGGCACGGGCCGGGGTGTCAGTAGTGCGGCCGGAGGCCCAGTCGGTGACTGCGCCGTCCTTTACGAGCTGGGCGTAGACGTGGCGGTTTGGCAGGGCCATGAAGTCTTCCGGCTCCAAGCCAGGTGCCATGTCGGCAGCGGCTTTGGCGTCGCGTCGGGCCAACTGGAAGAAGGCACGACTGCGAGCATTGGCCTCGAACGCAGTCCGCATCTGGGCGGGTAGCTGGTCCAAGAACTGGTGGGCCATGTGGAAGGAGGCACCGAGGCTACGGCTGAGCGCCAAGGCTTCACCGAGGTCCATCGGGAGACGAAGGTATTCCTGAACTTCATCTAGTACGAAGGTCACGGGGTGGCGGTCCTGAGGAAGGATCATCACGCGTTCCTGCAAGGCGGCCCATGCGTCGGCAACGACGAGTGCTCCTAGAAGCTGGGCCGCTTCCGGGCCGAGCTTCCCCGTCTGGAGCGGTACCAGTAGGACTTTCTTCTCTTGCAACACCTGCCGCAGATTGAATCGCGGACGGGGCTGACCGAGGACATGACGGAGCTGGTGGCTCAGCAGTGGCCGAAGCTTGTTCATGAGGGGCGCGGTAATGGTCGCGGCGGCTTCCGGGGAGAGGTTTTCGAACCAGTGCCAGAATGGCCCCGCCACGAGCGGGTCGGCTGCGGCGACGGGTCGAGTGATCCGTCCCCGGAATGCGCGGTTGGACAGGAGGAACGGCAGCTGCGCCAGCGTACCTTCACCACTGGATGCCAAGGCAAAGAGGCAGTTCCGCAGAATGTCCGAACTCCGGGGGCCGAGCTCACTGCCGTAGAGGCCCGCAAAGACGCTGAATAGCTGGTCGGCGACCAGTGCTGGGCTGCGACCATGCAACTGGAGGGGGTTCAGGCCGACCACGGATTCCTCGTCCAATGGGTCAAGGACAATGACGTCCTCCCGGCGGTGTTCGGGGATGTGGTGGAGCAGGTCCTGTACGAGGTCTTTCGGTTCGACAACGACGATTCCCCGATCTGCTTCGAGGTCTTGGATGAGGAGGTTCAATAGGAGCGAGGACTTGCCGACGCCGGTTGGTCCGATGGTCCAGAAGTGACGGGTGCTGTCGAGGATTGAGAGCCCCAGGGGCTGCCCCACGGTTCCCGGGGCGGTGGATACCGCTACGACCCGGTCACTCTCATCAGCCACGAACGACGGGCGAATCAGGCGCGGATGCTTCGGCGGTTGCCCCGGGTAAAGGCTGTCCTTCTCGGTGAGGGGCCAAGCACTCAGCCGGCCGATCTCCGAAACAGCTAGGTGCTGCCCCACAGGGGCGAGCATTGGCCAGTTGTTCGCAGGGGTATTGAGGTGGCGGATAGGCTCAGCGCGGAAGCGCAGACGCATGCCGGGGGCGTTTAGGCCGCGCAGGGCGTTGATGAGGTTCCGGGTCAGCGTATGGGCGCGCGCTTCAGATGCCGTCGCACCCAGACGAACGAGTGCGGTGAATCCGCCTTCGGCCCGTTTGCTGGAGACCATGCGGCGGACATCCGCCCGGCGTTCCCGTGCCATCCCGGAGGTCAGGAGACGGCCGAGCGGCTGGCTGACCTCTGGGATGTCCGACGGCGTCAGCCGTGACGGAACGCGTGGGCCAAGAACCAGCTGCACGACCAAACTTTCCTTGCCCGTGACGGCGGTCAGTGCGGCGAGGATGGTGCGAGTGGAGCCGTCCGCGTCGTCGCTCTGGAGCAGTTGGGCGTTGGGATGGAACGTCACCCGGCCAGCACCAGTCGCCGGCTGGCGGGGTTCGTCGTGGTCAACGACGATGGCGCCTGTGACGAGCTTCTCTACCTCGCGGCGAACGGTCTTACTGTGGCGGAGCTGGCAGCCGATAAGGTACTGGATGCCGTTACGGCTCGCACGGGCTTCCAAAATGAGCAGTGGCGCATGCGCTTGGTTGGCCCACGCTCGCAGGAGCCGGATGACCTGTAGGTCCTCGAGCGGCTGGGGCCAGTGGATGCGCTGCCACACGAGGCGGGAGAGCTGGTGAGGGGGCTGTTTAGTCACGGGGTGCCTCCCCGCCCTGCGATGCGGCGCCCGCGCTACCGCTTTCGTGCTGGGCCTGAGCTTCGCGTTCCGCGTCGGCCTGAGCCAGCGCGATGGCGGCGCGGGCGAGCTTGCGCAGGTCCGGGCGCTCGCGCGGCACTCCGGTGACAATGATTCGGGGCCTCTGCTTCGCCTGGCGGCGAGGCCGTGGGCTCCGAGTAGAGCGTGAATTGGTCATGATGGTTTCCCTCCTTCCTGCCGGTGTTGTGGCGTGCATGTTGGTGTGGGACGTTTGCGTCAGCGCAAAGGTCTGCGCCTTACTATGATTTGCGCTGTCGCAAAGATCAATGACATGTGCAGAAACCACAACACCGGCAGGAACTGGTGTTCTCCCGCATTAGGGCAGCGGGACTTTGACTGGACTTAGAAGAAGCGGTCGCGGATGTAGCGGGCCAGCGCCCACCCTCCCCATGCAAGGGCAATCACGCCGACGATGATGATCAGGAACGGCAAGATCGAGTTGATGACCTGCACGGCACACCAGAGGGCGAACGCACCCACGAGCAGCGCCACACATGCCCCGACAACTCGATCTACCCACGACCGAGGGTCCTGCCCGCTCACGCCGGACTGGTCCTGTTCATCTCCAAAGCAAGGGCCTGCTCCATTCCATGCCGGACGCAATCCAGCGCGAAGCGCAGCTGGTTAGAAACAAACTTTTTGGTCAGAGCGTAGAGGTGGACCTGCCCGATGGCATCGGCGTAGAACAGCTGCCATTCGAGATCCTTCTCGGTGAAACCCGCCTCCCGCAGGCGCTCCATCTGCCAACGCGCTAGTCCGAACTCGTGCTTCGAGGAGAAGGAGTAATCCAGGATGACGTGGTGGCAGTCATGCACGAAGCGGTAGGCAATGTTTGCCGCAGGGTCGCTGAAAACAACGGGATCCGAGTTCTCGCTGAAGACCGGCAGCGGCCGCCCGTCCTGCAGCGATAGCGTGAAGGCTGCCTTGAGGCCACGGTAGGTATTCGGTGCGGTCGGTGTCGGCTGCCAGCCAAAGCCGAGTTCCTCGGCCGTGGCCTCGGCAAACCCGAGCATCCACTCGCTCAGCCGGCCGCGAGCCCGTTTCAGATCCATCTCACTGATGTTTTTAGGCATGACAAATAACCCCTCTCTAGAGGTGTGCAAAACGAAGGAAGATGGGGTGAGTTACCCCGGAAGGCGCCGAATGCTGATTGGAGTCAGCTACTCGGCGGAGTCGCGCATCTGGCGGAGCGCTTCACCGTGGCGCACATGGAGACGGTCAGCCGCTTGATGGGCGTCGTCCCAGATGCGTTCGTTGCGGGTCTCACGGATGAGATACAGGACAAAATCTAGGAGGCCCCACAAAACAAGGAGCCCGAGCGCCCCGGCCAGAACGAGCCAGCCCACGAGCGTGCTAGTCACGTGGCACCTCCCGCGGCCACGACCGGATCGCATTCACCGCGAGAGACGCATACTGCTGGGCAAGAAAGCGCAGATGCCGAGCAGAAGCCGGATGCGTGACCTGCAGAGCCGCAGCGAGCTGCTCCATACCATTCACCCACTCGGTCGCGCCCTGAATAAACCACTGGGCGGCCTGTTCATGCTCGGGCACTTCCGGAGGCGTCTCCTGCAGGCTAAGGAGCTGAGGAAATCGAAACGTCTTCATGATCCAGCCTGCCCTACCGGAGCATGCGGCGAACTTCGGTCGCCGCTCCTTCAGCAAAGCTATCCGCCAGGAACGCCAGCCTCTCGGCGGCGCGGGGATCCCCGTTGGCGAGGAACTCCGCTTCACGGGAGAGCATGCCGATCAGCTGCATACCGGTGGCGGCGACGTAGCCGGCCGCCTGCACACGGGTGTTGTGGACAAGACCACGGGCAATCTCGGCATTCTGCGCCCGCTGCAAGGCCTTACCCTCAGCCCGGCTGAAGGATTCGGGAATGTGGGACATGCTCTGAGCCGCAGAGCGCGGAGTGAGGTTCGACATTGTGATGTCTTTCAGTTGTTGTTTTCGGAAATCCTCTTGGGGTTGGTTCGAGTGGCCTCTGCGAGGCTGCCTGATGCAGGTAGTCCAAAAGAGAACCGCTCGGCGGTGGCGAGCGGAACTTTGCCCCTGCGCCGCGTCAGCGAAGAAGCACGACGTCGTTGAGCCCGGCGAGCGAGCTTTCGATGAAGCGGATGGCGGCTGACGCGGACGGGGCCACGACCCAGCCGCCTCCGACGCAGCTTCCGTCTGTGGGCGCGCGCAGCTCGAACTCGAAACGAGGCACCGATCCATAGGAACTAGGTGTTCGGGTAGCGATGTGGGGGTGAGCTGGATCCATGGGTGGGATGCTGGTCATTGGCGGATTCACCGACTTTCGGATCGGAAGGTATGACACCTGGGCGGTATCGGAAGGCTCAACTCGTCGAGTCGACCAAGCAGCAGGAACTCGGCTTGTAGAATCGAGGAAGCTGAACTACATACCTAGTCTTAGACTTCTCGAAGGTGCCGCCCAGGGGATCACCCGCCGAAACCGTCTCAGAAATCGAGGGCAAATTGAGGTTCCGAAGGGTTGACGCTTACCGGAGGTGGTGTTATTGGAGCTAACAGGCGAGAACCTCGCGACGTTGCGGCTGCAGTTAGAAGAGCTTCGTAATGGATACGGAGCCACTGTGCAGCGTGTTTCAGAAATAGCCCCCTGCTTGCTGCAGCTTAAGATAACTCAGCGAATTGTTGCTCAAAAGAGGTATGACGAATCACTGCGTGGAGTGGCGGCCGTCGATGCATTGAGGTGTGCGGCGAGAACCTTTAACCACCACGAAGCCGTCCAGCTAATCATTCAGGATACCCTCAACCTGACCGACGCGCCCGTGACCTACGTAGCACGCAAAGACTTTCTCATCGGTAAGCTCGACGAGAAATTTGGAATCAAAAAATCGCGCGGCACATTCGAGCCCTTTCGAGAGCAGTACTTTTTCGACCTGGCTCGGTTCCTTTTGACAGCAGAAGACTATCCTTGCGGTGAAGAAGCCGCGATCATGATCGTTCGCCGAGGTGAAGCAACTCTTCAACTCATCAAATTGGCTAAGGAGTTGGGCGATGGGGACATAGTCGGCGGGGTTGGCGAAATTCGAAGGTCATTAGATCTGATTGAAGGAACCGTCCTGGTGAGGTCTGAATCAGAAATAGCTGAACTCGGACCCCTGTACTACAGGCTGCTTGACTACTGGCGGAGAATTGCACTCAATTCCGCCACCATCGGTTGGCATGGAACTGAGGATGAATACTTCGAGCTAATGAACGTATCTTATGCACTGATGAGACCATTCGAGCAACAGGAATCGCTCGATGAGGGTGTTTCGGACCCCCTCTTCCTATTTTCTGGGAAGGCAGAGCTGTCATTCTTCCATCCCGTCATTCTCTCGGAACTGAGAGCGCTTCTGGCTGGATCTTCAAATGATTTAGCCGACAGGCAAAAGGACGCCACTTTCGCTGCGCGTGACCGTGATCCGGTGTCAGAAGGAATGCCCCGATTCTTCGCAGCGGTCGACTTGACCCTCAGGACTCGCTTGAATAGGCTTCACTACTTCCAATCCGTGTACAGATACTTGCGTGATCCAGGCACTTCTTTCGGCGGACCCGCTGACCACGGTACATACCGTTTGAACAGTAAGGGCGATGATGCTGCTGCGTCCGATCAATACGATCAACCAAGTTGGACTTCCGAGCCAAACGCCGATTAGCCATTGCTATTTTTTATGGACTCGCTATAATAGAAGCGTCATATCCCATGCGGGCGCATCTGCCCGCATGGGATAGGTGTGCCTCCGACGGCGGAGGAAAAAATGAACCTGAAAGATTTTGACCCAGACGAGGCAGAGTCTGCGAGGGCCCTTGGTGTGTATTCTGAAACCCACTCGCACGTCAGCATTAGTGTTGCCGGATTCATCGAGTCGGAGGTTCCTGATGAGGAAATCCTTGAAAGAATATCGATTGCCCTGCGAGACTTTAGAGATAAGGTGCTAGTAATCGGTAATCTTGGGTACTCGAATGCCTCGGTTTATCTGACGAACTATACTTCCCGAAAGTTTCTTCAGGTCGAGCTTGAGAGGCCATAACGTCACGCCTGACACGGCCCGTGCTTTGGAAAGAGCTTCATGCCTTTCATAGCATGGGCTCCTTTCATGTCAGCGCAACTTCGTGGTCGCCTGGAGAACGGGCGTAGTTTGGTTCCGCATATTTGGCCGCCGCTAGACTGTGCTCTACAGCAGCGACCCAGCCGGAATCATTACCTACGCAACCAAGCCCAACACCCGTCCTGCAGATGACCGAGGACCCTGCAATGTACTTTCGGCTAATGATCACGGCGAAAATGTTGAGCAGTGTCGGCCATAGATACAGAGCGCCCATCCGATGTGGTCTAGTGTGACGATCCCAAGCCTGGGCGCCTGCTGGACGACCTTTCGAGATCCGGGTGACCGGCGTCAAGGCTCACCACCTAAAATGCTATTCACGTCCACGTGATTGAGAAGGATACGATTCTCCAGATAGACTCTCTGATCGTCCGTCAGAGCAATCCCTGTTTGAGCTGATTTGCCACCTGTTGATCCTTCTGACTTGAGGACTACAAGCGTCTATTGGTTCCGCCACAGCGACCACGTGCTCTGTCGATGGCGGCTTTTGTCGCGTCTCTAGGTTGTCTATGCGGTGTCCCGTCGCTCGAGGAGAGCCAAGCTGCCTTGGTTGTTCCCTCGGCATTCGGTTTTCGGCGCACACCTGATGCTGCGAGCGGTCTCAGCCCGCCGCGGATGTCTCTGGTTTACACTGCGGCACGGGAAAACTGGGTGGACGGTTCTCGGCGGCGAAGAACATCCCTAACTGATCGTTAGCGGGCCACCTAGATCAAGTGTGGGTGGCATTGGCTGCGCCGCCTCGTCGCAAGTCCCCAACCAGCTCACGTGTGCGAGTTCGTGCGACGACGTCGAGCAGCGTCATGTCCGCTGGCATCCTACCCCCAGCGAGGCGATTGATTAGAAACTCCTTAGGGAATGTGGCAACAATGCGTTCCTCGAGAGGGTACGGACTCCGATTTTGCGCTGCAAAGATCCTCGTCGTGTCGAAAGCACGGAAACTATCAACAGAGAGGATCGAGGTCTCTACCGTTCCCCAGATCAATCGGTCGAGTTCTTTACTGGCGCGCCAGTGCTCGGGGATGCGCCGTCGCACATCTGAGCTGACGCCGATGTAGGCCTGGCAGTAGTCGTCGAGGACCATTACGTACAGACCACCAACGCCGGCCCAATCGTTCAGGTCGTGGACTTCTTTGAAGTCCGGAAATTGGGTCCGCAGATTCTCTAGCGCGGTCTCAAAGTTCGCTCGATCGAGCCGGCCGAAATGGGCTATGTTGAGATCGAAGTTGCGTAGTGCGCAATCCCGCATGAATTCGCAGTACTCGTCGGTGTAGATGCGGCGCTCTTCGTCTTCGAAGTAGCGGTCCGTCAGCTCCCTCGATGTGGGGGAGGTGAACTCCTGAGCCTCATAGAGCGACGACCGCTTGTTGATCGGTGCGTACTCGTCCCGCCGCAGCCGCAACCCATACTTCCGGCCGGAGCGCACCTGTAGTCCAAAATGCATTGGCATAGTTACCCCCCTCGAGGATCGCCCACTAACTGTTCCGCTAACTCAAACCGCATCGCTCAGCTTTCGATACGGGCGCTGGTTCCCCTACCGGATCCTTGTGGCGGCATGGTGGGTTGATAGCGACTACGAAGTTCTCGCTGTGGGACCTTTGGAAGATGACGACCCATTGAAGGCATCTAGGAGTTGGAGCTTCTGAGACTTTCGATGCAATCTACTTTTACGAGTTGGCCGTGTCGTAGGCGTCGATCACTTTCTGGGCGATCCGCCCACGCGGTGCCACCGTGTAGCCATTGGCGCTTGCCCACTCGCGGATTCTATCCAGATCCGGCTTGTTGGGCCGCTGGCGGTTGGCGCTGCGCTTGCCTGTAACCTGCCGAGCTGCCCTGATGTAGGGAGCAAGCGCCTTGTGAAGGTCAGCGAGTTCGCCGTTCGTCAGATCGATCTCGTAGGTGGTGCCATCGATAGAGAACGAGACGGGCTTCACTGATGGGTCGAATGTATCGCCGGAGATGTCGCTGAAACGGTGGACTACTGTTCTGGTTGCCATGCCTAAACCCTATCTCCCGCACTAGAGCGTCCGCGGTGACTGGCCGTAGTGCGGACACCGAGGCGGCTTGTGACTCTTACAGCTGCAAGTGCGGCTTGAATCCGCAGTTTTGCCAAGCCGTCACGCAGATTCAGATAGACGTAGTGTGTCCTGCATAGCCAGTAACATCCTGAAACAGTCCGTTGGAATGTTTTCGTATTGCTTGAACTGCCTGTGAAGCGGTTGTAGCGTACCGAACAACATGAATTTCGATCAGGAGGGGGACCTGATATCGAGGGACAATTGACGCTCATCGTCGAACTTTACGGCATTTCTGCCTAGATTTGGCATTTCGAGATGGATCGCAGATCGATTCTGTGTCGTTCTCACTGCGCAATTTCTTTTGTGTCTCGGCGGCACACAGGCACGCAGAGGAATGATGTTCCAAATACCTTTTCCTCATGTTGCGACCCACCTTCTAGATTGCGCGACGCATCGATCGGCGATCGGGCTAACGTTGACTCATCGAAGTCGCCATCGCTATCACAGCTCACTCACACCGCGGACCACCTGGTCCGCGTACTCGCACCACTATGAAAGGAAGATCTCATGAAGAGTATCAAGCGAGCGGTCGCGTTGATCGCCATTTCGTGCGGCCTCTTGGTCGGCGGCGCGGCCGCTGCCAATGCGGACACTGACTATCCGGACGAAGGGGGCACTTGGGAACACGGATTCTCGTGGACCATCGTCTACTCGGCATACTGGCACCCTGATCGCACCCACGGCTCCACAGCCTGCAATGCGTATCTATGCGAACATTCGGGCTGGTACAGCCGAGGTTACAAGTCCTGGACTCAGGTGCCGACAACCTATTGGGGCAACACGGTTTGGTATAGCTTCCCCTGACCGCTAAGTCATCATGCAGGTGCGCCAGTTCATACCTGGCGCACCTGCATAGTGCCGAAATTTGGCTTGTCTTACTGCGAAGGGCACGACTCACCGAGAGGATACACTTCGGATTATGATGCGGACGGCAATGGGGCGGCGCTCGTTCCGAAAACTTGGAGTACTCCTTGTGAGTAGCATCGCCTTCACGGTGTTTGCGGCAGCACTGAGCTTTAGTTACTACGAATCTCTAGACCGGGCCGCGCCGATTGGTACGAGGTCGGGATTCACGATCATTTCTATTCCTGACGAGCGAAGCAGCTCGGACGTGGCCAAGGCCATATCGTCGGCCGCAGTATCACAGAACGTGTACATCTACAAAGACGTTGTGGATCAAGAGAGGCCCG
>Ga0153950_1000297_pt1 | contig 22134 bp, 17 predicted proteins | sample TSNJ034MetaG_FD_104737 | JGI IMG/M metagenome (GOLD analysis project Ga0153950, IMG submission 104737) | Attine ant fungus gardens microbial communities from New Jersey, USA - TSNJ034 MetaG | ecosystem: Host-associated > Fungi > Mycelium > Unclassified | place: USA: New Jersey, Wharton State...
GCTTCGCCGGTGAATTCGGCGCGGTTCTCGAAGCCCTCGGCGACGGCAGCCTCCGTACGGACGGGATCGTGACCCACGTGGTTCCGGCGGCCGACGCCCTGGAAGGCTTCGCGACGGCGGCCGACGCCTCGGTCTCCTCCAAGGTGCTCCTGGCATTCTGACCACTCCGCACGTCCCGAAGTAACAGTTGATGCCCCTAAAACCGCGTTTTAGGGGCATCAACTGTTACTTCGGGCGGGGGCTCAGCGGTGCGGGCGGTGCGGGCGGTGCGGGATGTAACGCGGGATGAACCGGGCCAGGAGCCCGGCGCCCACCAGGGCCAGCACTCCGATGACCCCGCTCGCCAGGGACAGCGACACCGTGGCGAGCGCCGCGATCAGCAGCGGCGAGGCCGCCTGGCCGGCGTCGCTGGAGAACCGCCAGGCCCCCAGGAATGCGGCCGGGTTGTCCTTCGGGGCCAGGTCGGCGCCCAGCGTCATGACGATCCCGCTGCCCATCCCGTTGGCCACTCCCAGCAGGAACGAGACCCCGGTGAACCATGCCTCGCGGCCGGGGACGTCGTGGAGGAAGGACAGGGCCAGGAAACCGATCCCCAGGCCCACCATGCAGGGCATGACACTCCATAGCCTGCCCCGCCGGTCCATGAGCTGCCCGCTCGTGTAGAACAGGGCGAACTCCAGCCCGCCCGCCAGCCCGATGACCAACGCGGTGTGCGCTTCGCTCATGCCGATGCTGAGCGCCCAGAGCGGCAGCAGCGTGATCCGGGCGGCGCGCGTCGCCCCCACCAGGGCGACGCCGGAGCCCACCCGGAGCAGCACGGCCCGGTTGGCATGGATGGTCCGGAAGAGCCCGGGCCGGGGCACCGCTTCCGCGGCGGTCATGGACGGCGGTGGACCGGTCTGCTTCTCCGGATCCGGCAGCACCAGAAGGGCGACGACGGCGGACGCGCAGCCGATTGCGAAGATCCAGAAAGCGGCCTGCGGGGTGCCGGTGCTCGCGATCACCGCGGCAGCGATGAGCGGACCGATGAACCAGCCCGCACGGAAGATGCCACCCAGCGCGGACAGGGCACGGGCGCGGTACCGCAGGGGCACACGGGTGGTCATGAACGCGTGCCGGGCCAGGGCGAAGACCGAGGTGGCGAGGCCGATCAGCAGCACGCCGATCATGAGGAGCCACGGCCCGATGGCCAGGAGACTGAGAGCGATTCCGGCCAGGGCGAGACCTGCAGCCCCGATCATGGAGGCGCGTTCCCCGAAGCGGGCCACGAACCACCCGGCGGGGATGTCGCCCAGAAGCTCGCCGACCACCACCATGGCGGCGATCACGCCGGCGAAAGGGATGGAGGCGCCGAGCCCGTGGGCCATGACGGGGATCATGGGCAGCACGGCTCCCTCACCCGTGGAGAAGAGGATGGTGGGGAGGTAGACGGAAAGTGCGACGGAACGGAAGTTGAAAGGCTGTTCGGCTACTGGCATGGCCTTTCCACCCTACGCCCGCCCCGGCGTTCCCCGGCTCGCCCCGTCCCCAACGCCGCGAGCCGCCAATAGGTGCCCGAATCCGTGACGGATAACGGCACCTATTGGCGGCTCGCGGCTCGCGGCGGGGGAGCGGGGCCTACTTCACCCCGAGGACCTGCTCGATCACGCCGATCCCGAAGAACAGCACGAACGCGGCGGCCACCACCCAGAGAAGCGGGTGGACCTCCTTGGCACGGCCCTGGGCGGAGCGCAGCACCACGTAGGCGATGAAGCCGGCGCCGAGGCCGTTGGCGATGGAGTAGGTGAACGGCATGAGCGTGAAGGTCAGGAAGGCCGGGATCGCGATCCCCCAGTCGCTCCAGTCGATGCGGGACACCTGGGACACCATCATGAAGCCGACCACCACCAGCGCGGGAGCCACGGCCTCGAACGGCACCAGGTTGATCAGCGGCGTCAGGAACATCGAGGCCAGCAGGAGCAGGCCGGTGATGATCGAGGCGAAACCGGTCCGGGCGCCTTCGGCGATGCCCGCGCCGGACTCCACGAAGATCTGGTTCGAGGACACCGAGGAACCGCCACCGGCGATCGCACCGAAGGCGTCCACGATCAGCACGCGGTCCACGTTCGGGATCTCGCCGTTCTCATCGACGTTTCCGGCCTCGTTGGCCAGGCCCACCATGGTGCCCATGGCGTCGAAGAAGATGGACAGCAGGATCACGAAGGCCATGAGCAGCGCGGCGATGGCGCCCATGTGCTGGAAGGCGCCCACCGGATTCGCCTTGCCGATCAGGGACAGATCCGGCAGACCCCATTCGGTGAAGTGCGGCGCCACGAGGGACCAGCCGGCGGGGTTGTGGGTCTTGCCGTCGAAGCTCGGCCCGATGTGCAGCGTGTATTCGAGGATCACGGAGAGCACGGTGGAGGCGATGATGCCGATCAGGATGGCGCCCTTGACCTTGCGGACCAGCAGCACCACGGTCAGCAGGAGACCGAAGACGAACACCAGGGTGGGCCAGCCGAGCAGTTTGCCGTCGAAGCCCAGGCCCACGGGCACGGTGGTCCCGGCGACGTCCGGGATGCGGCGCACGAAACCGGCGTTGACCAGGCCGATCAAAGCGATGAAGAGGCCGATGCCCACCACGATCGCGGTCTTGAGCCCTTCCGGGACGGCCTTGAACACGGCGGTCCGGAAGCCGGTGAGAACCAGCACCATCATGGTCAGGCCGGAGAGCAGCACCAGACCCATGACATCGGGCCAGGTCAGGCCAGGAGTGGTGGCGATGGTGACGGCCACGAAGGCGTTCACGCCCAGGCCGGTGGCCAGGGCGAAGGGGTGTTTGGCCCAGGCGCCCATGAGGATGGTCAGGACCCCGGCCACGAAGGCCGTCACGGCGGCGACGCTGGTGAAACCCAGGATGTCGCCGTTGGCGTCCTTGCCGGAGAGGATGAGGGGGTTGAGGACCACGATGTAACTCATGGCGAAGAAGGTGGCGAAGCCGCCGCGGATCTCGCGGGAGTAGCTGGAGCCACGCTCAGAGATCTTGAAGTAGCGGTCCAGTGCGGAACCGGCTTTGAACATGGGGATGCCTTCCAGGGAATTTGCTGGGGATTTCCGAGAAAATCATATTCCCCCCAGGGCAACTCTTGAAAAGCAGAATAGGGTGGTGTAGGACTCATCGGCCATTCGGCCGCCCGGAACCACCCCTTCAGGAGACCTTCATGCCGAGCATGTCTCAGCCCACGACGGCGCCAGGAAAAGCCGCGCGGACACTCTCACCGGCCGCCTGGGGCGCCGCAGCGCGCCGTGCCGGGATCGCCGTCGTCGCGCTGTTCGGGGCGGCGCTGCTGACACTGGGGTTCGCCGCCCCCGCGTCGGCTCACGACGTCCTGGAGGGGACCACCCCGTCCAACGGCCAGAAGGTGGCCGCTGCACCGGAGAAGGTGACGCTGACGTTCTCGAACAATCCCATCGCGATCGGTTCCGAGGTCGTGGTGAAGGACTCCTCCGGGACCAATTGGGCCGACGGTGGCGTGGACATCCTGGACAACGTGGTGACGCAGAAGCTGAAGCCGGGGGCCCCGGCGGGGACCTACACCGTTCAGTGGCGCGTGGTGTCCTCGGATTCGCACCCCATTGAGAACACCTTCTCCTACGTGGTGACTTCCGGGCCCACCGGTTCGGCCGCGACGGCCCCGGGTGCTTCGACGGCGCAGCCGCTGGCGACCGCGTCCGAGGCCCCGCAGCAGCAGGCCGACGGCGAGCCGTTCCCGGTCATGATCGTGGTGTTCGGTGTGGTGGCGGTCATCCTGCTGGTGATCGTGGGTGTGCTGGCCCGTCGCAAACTCACTGGCGGATCCGAGGACTCCTAGGAGACTGACCCGCCAGTGAGCGAACCCACCGGTCCCGTTCAGGCGGGCGGCTGCTCCTGCTGGGAGGATTCACCCGATGGCCGAGGCTGCCGGTCCGGCTGAGGTGCAGCGTCGGCCGGTCGCGGCGCTCCAGTGGGTTGCTGCGGTGCGGCGGGCTGCTGCGGCGCATCGGAAGGCTGCTGCCAGCCGTAGCCCGGGTGCTGGCCGTACTGGTCAGTCTGGGGATAGCCCTGCTGCTGGGGATACGCCTGCTGCGGATAGCCCGCCTGCGGGTAGCCAGGCTGAGGATAGCCGGTCTGCGGGTAACCCTGCTGCTGAGCGAACTCCTGCTGCTGCCACTGCTGCTGCGGATATCCCTGCGGCTGGCCCTGGACGGGCTGCTGCGCGTACCCCGTCCACTGCGGATTCCACTGCTGCTGCGGGTACTCCTGCGGGGGAAGCTGCTGCACCGGCGGCTTCGGCTCGAACGCCCGGAGAACCAGAGGGATCACCAGACCCACGATCGCGATCAGCGAGGTGGCGCCGGCCGTACGCCACCACCAGGAAGGCCAGTCCGCCGCGGGGAAGGCCGCTGGCAGGGCGAGTTCCAGGACGGTCAGCCAGGCGAACACCAGAGTGGCCAGGGAGGAGATCCGTACGCCTGTCTTGGTCGCGCCCGTGATGAATCGCGGCACATACAGCTGGGTGAGCAGCAAGGCCACCCGCACCAGCAGGATCACGGCGAGGAACCGGGCGATCTGTCCCGTCCAGACCACGGCGCTCGCCGTGTCGGCCGGCTGGAGCCAGCCGTTCCAGATTTTGAGCAGGCCCACTGCGAGGAGCACGACGTTCAGAATCGTCGACACCGCGAGATACCAGCGGTTGCGGCCTTCCGGCATGCTCCCGTCCAGCACCACCGCTCCGGCGAACAGGCCCACCAGAAGGAGGGTGAGCCATGCGCGCCCGGCCACATTGGCTTGATCTCCGAGGATGATGAAGATCCCGCCGAGCACGGCGGCGGCGATGAGCATGCTGATCGAGAGGCCGAGGGCCACCGTGGCGGTACGCGAGCGTTGGCGTTCCGGAGGGGAAGGATGTGTCATGAGCGTCTCCTGGTGCTAGTCCTCGACAGCTTATCTAAAGACGATGGCCATTCGATAGTGCGTGGCTTTCTTCCTGGAGATCGGCCCCGGCCCATGCGCGCATCAGGCGCTCAGGGTCGACGGACGCACCGGGAATCAGAGGCCCGGTGGCCCCGATGATCTCCGTGACGGACCGGAGGCCCTGGAGTTGTCGGGCCGGGTGTCTTCCGGACGTCCGTGACTGGAGCCCACGGGCGCGGCTGGACCCGCTCGGTGACGCCGGATCTCAGGCCGGCATGCGCAGCGCGCCGCCGGCGATCGCGTTGCCCACCAGGCGTGCCTGGTGGAGCACTTCGCGGTGCCCCGCTGAGACCTGCTGTCCCATGCCCACCAGGTAGATGCCCACCTGACGCAGGGCGGCGGCCATGTTGTCGGTGGTCTCCTGCCCGACGGCCTTGAGGAACTGACGCGCACGACGGCGGCCGGAGACTCCCGTGATGACCACGGAGTCACAGAGGATCAGGCCGTGGGGCGTGGGGAGCACCCAGCGCCGGGCGGGTGCCGCGCTGCCGGTGGCGGACGCCGTGGGTGCGGATTGGGCCGTGATGGCGGGGTTCAGTGCGCCGGCCACCACGCCGCGGCGGATGTCCAGATGGTGGCACTTGGCGTAACCGTGCAATTGACGCAGGATGTCCCGGCGTTCGCGGTGCGAGGCCGGATCCCCGATGACCACCCGCTCCAGCTCCTCCGTGGTGGCATGCCGCAGTGCTGCGGGCATGTCCTGGTTCCCCTGGTTCAGGCCGTCGATCACCACCACTTTCATGCCTTTGCGGTGCAGCTGCGTGGCCACGGCCAGTCCGCCCATGCCGGTGCCGACCACCACCACATCGGTGACGGTGATGGCGCCCTCCGGAGGACCGCCGGGCACTCTGCTGGCGCTGCGTGGCATTCCATCCTCCTTCGGTGTGGCATTGCGGCCTGGACCGGGCGTTGCCCGGTCAGGATGTTCGGGTCATCCCCGAACGTTCAGCGCACAGAAAAGACCCTGGGAATCGCTGCGATTCACCCTGGGTCCCCTCCCACTGTGCAACTGAGAATACTCCCCTCGGGAGCCTCTGAACAGGCCGCCGGGACAGGTCCGTGAAGCCCTCGGCGAACGGTGCCGGATGACCTGTTTCCGCACGTCACCGAACTTGCCGTGAAGGCTGCGGAATCCTCGCGGGAGTGCGCGGTTCCGCGCCCTGCACGGCGGGTCCGCGGAGAGGGCCGCAGGCACGGCGCGGACGCCGCACGATGACGGCGTTTCTTGAAACGACCAGCACAAACGGCAATAGTGGGTCATAAGCCAGCGTGGGTGGTAGGAGAGCTGCAGGGATCGTCTCCGCAGGTCACCCACAGGGATGAGGAGGCGAGAGACGTGAGTACGGATACGCCGGAGACAGCACCGCAGGGAATCCACGGTGGAGTGATCGTAGGAGTGGACGGGTCCGAGCACGGCCAGTGCGCTTTGAGCTGGGCCGCTCGTGAGGCGGAACGACGCCGCACCACCCTGCACCTCATCACCGCTTATTCGGTGCCCATCTACGCGGCCTCGGGCCTGGACGGCGGGTATGCGGCCGTGGACGACTCCATCATCCGGCAGGGCGCCGAGGGCGTCCTGAAGGAGGCGCTGGAGAAGATCAAGGATTTCGACATCGACGTCGACGCGTCCGTGGAGAACGGCGATGCCTCGGGTGTCCTCCTGGAACTGGGACGCGAGGCCGACCTTCTGGTGGTGGGCAGCCGTGGGCGCGGAGGCTTCGTCGGCCGGCTGCTCGGCTCAGTGAGCTCGGCCCTGCCGGCGCACGCGAGCTGCCCCACCGTGGTGGTCCCGATGATCTGTGCCGGACGTTTCGGCCAGGACGTGACGGACAAGCATGTGAAGGCGGAACTCGCCAAGAAGCCTTTGGAACCCGTGCAGCCGCGCGTGGTGGTGGGTGCAGACGGCTCCGATCAGGCACGCGTCGCCGTCCTGGAGGCGGCAGCCCAGGCCCAGCGGCTGGGCGTGGAGCTCCAGATCCTCTGTGCCGTGCCGCAGTACAGCGGCAGCCTGGCGTGGGTCCCGGCGGCTATGGACCGGGAGGCGATCTTCGCGGACATCCAGGCCCAGCTCGACGCAGGGGTGCTCTGGCTCAAGAGCCACTTCCCGGAACTGGAGATCAGCACGCGTCTGGTGGACGGTTCGCCCGTGGAGGTGCTGGTGGAGGCCAGCCGGGATTCTGAACTCGTGGTGGTGGGCACGCGTGGCCGCGGCGGGTTCGCCGGAATGCTCCTGGGATCCACTTCGGACGGCGTTCTGCATCACGCGCAGGGACCGGTCATGGTGGTGCCGGACCGGGAGGACCCGCGGCTTGCCGACCGGGCCAGTTTCGGGCCGGTGCTGGGCGGCTGAGACACCCGGCGGGTTCTGCCGCGGCGCACATGTCGAAGGCCCGGCTGGTTCCACGGACATCCGTGGAACCAGCCGGGCCTTCGGCCGTTCAGCTGAGAAGCGTCCCGGTCAGGTCAGGTCCGTCCGGGTCACCAGCGTCCAGCTCACCAGTACCGGGCCGCTGTCGGCCAGAGCTGCATGCCGATCATCCAGTCGATGCGTGACACGGTGATGCCGGAGCCGGGGTTCAGGGCGTTGACCACCTGTCCGCCGCCGATGTAGATGCCCACGTGGTAGAAGTAGCTGCCGTCGCCCCAGAAGATGAGGTCACCGGGCTGCCACTGGCCCATGGGGATGTACTGCGGGGCCGAGAAGTACTGCGGCGTCGCCGTGCGCGGCATGGAGACGCCCGCAGCGGCGAACGCGGCAGTGGTCAGGCCGGAGCAGTCGTAGCCCACGGGGCCGTTGCCGCCCCAGACGTACGGGCCACCCACTTTGGACATGGCGAAGTTGATGGCCGTCTGTGCCGCGCTGCCACCCGGTGACGGGGCCGGCGGGGTGACCACAGGGGGTTTGGGCGCCGGCGGTTTCGGTGCCGGGGGCTGGATCACCGGGGGCCGCGGTGCGGGCGGCTGCACGACGGGCGGCCGGGGAGCCGGCGGCTGGACCACGGGCGGCTGGACCACCGGGGGCTGCACGACGGGTGGCTGGGGAGCCGGCGGCTGGGGAGCCGGCGGCTGGGGCTGGGCCGGCTGGCCGCCTCCTGTGGAGCCTCCACCGGCGTTGCTACCGGTGTCGCCGCCGCCGGAGTTCCCGCCTTGCGCCGGAGGCTGGGGCGTGGGCAGCGGCTGCTGAGCGGCCCGGTCCTGAAGAGCCTTCAGCGCTGCCGCGGCACGCTGCTGTTCGAGGCCCTGAACGCGTTGCGTTTCCAGAGCGACCGTGGTGTTGCGGAGTGACGCGAGCTTGGCGATGACCGTCTCACGTTCCTTGGACGCGTCCTGAAGTGCCTGGGTGGCCGCGGACTGCGCAGATTCGGCATTGGCGCGGGCCTGATCGGCATCGCGGGCGGCATCGTCGGCTGCCTTCTGGGCGGCTGCTGCGTCGGCGGAGAGTGCCGAGTTCGCCTGGCCGGAGGAGATGGCGCGGTTGAACGTCTCGCTCTGCTTCTGGCTGATGGCGTCCAGGGTGGTGGCCCGGCCGAGGAGGTCCCCGCCGTCGCCGTTGAGCACGCCTTCCACCGCCGGGCTCAGTCCGCCGGTCTTGTAGATGGAGCTGGCGAGGGTGCCGAGGTCCTTGCGGCTCTTGTTCGCCTGGTCCTTGGCGGCTGCGGCCTTGGCCTTGGCGGTCTGGGCGGCGTCCTGTTTGGCCTTCAGGGTCAGGAGGGCGTTGGTGTACGAATCGTTGGCGCGCATGCTGGCGGTGATGGCGCTGGACTGCCGGTCCGCGAGGGTGCCGATCAGGCCTTCGAGCCGGGCCTGGGCCCCCTTTGCGCTGCTTTCGTTCTTCTTGGCCGCGGCGATGTCCGACTCGCTGGGAATGGCGTCCGACTGGTCGGCCGGGACGGTGAGGGGAGACGCCGGGAGAGGGGCCGCCATGGCACTGGGGAGGCCGCCGGTGCTGAGCAGAACGCTGGCACTCAGAGCGGACGAGTAGAGGATCGCTGCGTATTTCTTGCGCTTGGCCACTGCCATGTACACCTGCCTCGATTGTGCTGGGAGAACACCCAGCCCTACCGAGAGTACGGCCTCAAAAGTAACATTGGCAACATTGGCCCCATCTTCAACATAAACAACATCGCTGTGATTTCGGTGCTGGTCATGCGGCGTGTCGCGCGGATTCCCGGCTCTCCCGGCGGCCTGCCGAAGGTGCGCGTCAAGTGCCTCCGGCGCACGACGACGGCGCCCCGTTCCCGCGGCGGGCAAGCGGCCGGGGCGCCGCGCGTCGTCGTCGGGGAGGCCGGGAGCTGATCGCCAGGGGCGCCGATGACGGCGCACGGAACGCCTCCGGTGAACGGGCGCCGCGAGACACGCCTGCTTAAAGCAGGCTCAAACCAGGCGCTCAGGCGTGCTGGTGCGCCTCGTGGGCCTGATGGGAGGCCGGTTCCAGCTGGAAGGTGCAGTGTTCGGTGTCGAAGTGCGAGCCGAGGCAGCGCTGCATGCGGTCCAGGATCCGGTCCGCGGACTCCGGGCTGATGGCCTGGTCATCCACCACAACGTGCGCGGAGAACACCGGGACGCCGGAGGTGATGGTCCAGATGTGGATGTCATGCACGGACTGCACGCCGTCCACGGCGAGGATGTGTTCGCGGATCATGCCGACGTCCACGCCCTTGGGAGTGGCTTCGAGCAGCACGTCCACCACGTCCTTGAGCAGGCTCCAGGCGCGCGGGAGGATCATGGCGGCGATCAGCAAGGAGGCGATGGGATCCGCGGCGGTGAATCCTGTGAACATGATGATGAGTGCCGCCGCGATGACGGCCAGGGAACCGAGCAGATCGCCCAGGACCTCCAGGTAGGCTCCGCGGAGATTCAGGCTCTCCTGCTGTCCACCCTGGAGGATCAGTAGGGAGACACCATTGGCCACCGCGCCGATGATGGCGGCGATCAGCATGGTGTCCGTGCGGATGTCCGGGGTCTCTCCGAAGCGGCGGATGGCCTCCAGTGCGATGATCACGGCGATCACGATCAGGATCAGTGCGTTGGCCAGTGCGGCCAGGATCTCGGCGCGCTGGTATCCGTAGGTCCGCTGGTCCGTGGCTGGACGGGTGGCGATCCAGGCCGCCATGAGAGCGATGAACACCCCGGCCGCATCGGAGAGCATGTGTCCGGCGTCGGCCAGCAGAGCGAGCGAACCGGAGAGGGCCGCGCCCGCCACCTGGATGACGACGACGCTGAGCGTGATGCAGAGGACGATGATCAGGCGCTTCTTGTGCTTGCCCGTTCCTGTCATGCCCTGAGTGTGGTCGTGGTTGTGGCCCATGCTCTCCAGGCTAGCTTCGGGAGGCTCCGAAAGCATGTCCGGAATGCGACTCATTCGCAGTGCTGGCGCGGATTTCGGGGGTTCGCGGGGAGCGCCCGGGAAGGGCCCCGGGGGACGGCGCGGGATGGCCGGCGGTGGTGCGATGTGCCGGACGAGGGACGGCGGCTCCGGGGTTCAGCCCCAGCCGAGTTCGTGGAGCCGGGTGTCGTCGACGCCGAAGTGATGTGCGATCTCGTGGATCACGGTCACCTGGATCTCGAAGAGCACCTCCGAACGGCTGGCGCAGATGTCCAGGATGGGCCGGCGGTAGAGCGTGATGCGGTCCGGGAGCGATCCCGCGGCCCACGAATGATCCCGCTCGGTCAGGGGAGTGCCCTCGTAGAGGCCCAGCAGCGGCCCTCCGGTGTCCGGGTCTACGCCGTCCTCCTCGATGAAGAGCATGACGTTGTCCATGTGGCCGGCGATCTCGGGCGGGAGATCCTCCAGGGCCTGCAACGCCAGGGACTGGAACTCGTCGAGGCTGAGCGTGGCGGCCTCGGTGCGTTCCAGATGCGCGAAGCCAGGCTCACCGCGCAACGTGCAGCGAGGCCCGGGCGGCCAGATCCGGATGGGCAGGCCACGGGGGAGCCCTCGGGCGGGGTCCGGTCCTGGTCTGCTGTCCATACCTTCCACGGTAGTCGCCCCGGAGCTCCCGCGAGGCTGCGTTCCCGTGAGGCTGCGTTCCCGCGATGCGGGTCTGCCGGGGAGAGCAGGGCGGAGTGCCCGGTGATCCGGTGGCCGAGCGTGCCGGATCTGCGGCTGGTCCGCTCCGGGCCCGGCACGCTCCCACCCCTTCGAGAAGCCTCTCCGGTCTTCATTTTGGTTTTTCCGCGAGGATGTTCTAAAGTTTTACTGGTCCACTTCGCAAGGAACACGGCAATGCCGGGAACTGAGCAGGTGTGTCAAGGCCCCCATCGTCTAGCGGCCTAGGACACCGCCCTTTCACGGCGGCGGCACGGGTTCGAATCCCGTTGGGGGTACGCATGAGATGCGATTTGAAAGCGGATCGGAAGATCTGCTAAGATGAAATCTTGTGAGCCGGGAGCGATTCCGGCGAAAACAACGGTAGAAATACCACCAAGGCCCTGTAGCGCAGTTGGTTAGCGCGCCGCCCTGTCACGGCGGAGGTCGCGGGTTCAAGTCCCGTCAGGGTCGCTTTGATAGCTGGAGTCATCCGGCGATCATGGTGACAAGTCACCGAGGCTCTGTAGCTCAGTTGGTAGAGCGTTCGACTGAAAATCGAAAGGTCACCGGATCGACGCCGGTCGGAGCCACTGAAACCCTCGCCTAGCTTCTACATGGTGAGGGTTTCTTCAATTTAACAGTGCTTTCGATCAACAGCGTTTTCAGAACCGCCTTCCGGGGCGGTTTTTCTGTTGGTGGCCTCTGGGCCGAGGGGAGGTCCGGGCGTTGCCACAAGTCGATGGCGAAGAGATGCCGATCAGGCACCCCGCCGGGAGCCGCAGTTCACCAAGGCTGAAGTCCCAAGGCTAAAGTCATTCTGACCGCATGAAATCTTCTGAGCAGCCGGGGGACCGCTGATGAATGCGCCCGTGACGTCCGCCGTCCGGTGGGGCCGCGCCTACTTCACCGTGCAATCCGTGGCCGGCCTGCTCTGGTGGATCTCCGTTTTCACCGTTCCGCTGGTGCACGAGGCCACGCTGGGCTCGTTGAACCCTGTTGCGGTGGCCGTCGCGGACTTGCCGCTCTTTGTCGGCGCCGCCTTGCTGGCCGGGCTCGGGGTCCGCTGGGCCGCCGTCCTCAACACCGGCTGGACCGCCTTCGTCACGCTGTCCCTGGCCACCTACGCCACCGCGACGGGCGAGGCCGGCTGGGGCGTGATGTTCATGAGCGCGGCAGCCATCGGTTCCGTTCTGGCACTGTGCCTGGTGCGCCTGGGCCGGATCCCCATCGAATGGATCACTCGCGGACCGCTGGCGTTCCGGCCCGCGGATGCCCGGCGCAGGCCGACGGGTCACGTGGCCTGGACCTTCGCTCAGCTGGTGTTCTTCTGGGGGCTCTTCCTCGGCCTCATCCCTCTGGTCATCCGGGCCCTGGAACTGCGCTGGAAGGTGACGCTTCCTCTCCCGGAGGCGGCCGTCGTCGTCGGCTGGGTGGTTCTTGCCCTGGCCAGTGCGCTGGGCATCTGTTCCGCCGCGGTCATGTCCAGTCTGGGGCGTGGCACCCCGCTGCCTTCGGCGATGCCGAACCGGCTCGTGATCGCGGGGCCATACCGCTGGGTCCGGAATCCCATGGCGGTCTCGGGCGTGGTCCAGGCGGCGTCGGTGGGACTGATCCTGCAATCGTGGCTGGTGGTGGTCTACGCCGTGGGTGGCGCCCTGCTCTGGAACTACGGGATCAGGCCGTTGGAAGAACAGGACCTTGCCAGCCGTTTCGGCGCGGACTACCAGCGCTACCGCGGGGCCGTGCTGTGCTGGATCCCGCGGCGGCCCGTGCCCGCGGGCTGAGAATTCTCCATGCGCTCCGTCTCCCGGATTTTTCGGCGGGTTGCGGGAGCCGTCATTCCACGCCCTGCTCCGTCACCTCTCCGGGCCGTTCACAGCACGACGGGATCCAGGGGTTCGAAGTCGGCGGAACGGGACGCCGTGCCGGCATCACGCACTCGAAGTGCCTCAATGGCTTCGTGAAGGTTGCCGCCGATCCGGGTCAGTGAGTTGAACCGGTTCGTGTGGTAGATCTGCATCTCACCCTGGACGTCACGGCTGCCGGTATCCCAGGTGAGATAGTCCCCGTTCTCGCTCATGGCGAAGACCTCCAGACGTTGGGGTGTCTCCCAGGACCCGTCCGGCTCAACCGCCCAGTCATAGCCTTCGTTCTGCCATTGCTGGAACTCCTCGCGCAATCTGACCGTGAGCCTGCCGCCCCGTCCGAGCAATCCGTCAGCGTGTCCCGGGGGAACCGGGGTGTAGACGAGCCACAGGCCGAACAGGCGTCCCCAGCCGAAAGCCCGGACGAAAGAGACATAGGAGGGCGGGAATCCGCGCCCATCGGACAGCTGATGGTTCTCAAGGGTGTGTGTATCGAGCAGCGGCTTCGGTGGCCGCGTCACGGAGATGTTCCAGGAGTCTTCAGTCGTCACCTCCTGATCGTATCCAGGTCAGTGTTCCCAGCGCCCCTTGCGCGGGCAGCATGGCGGCGGGGGCCGAGGCGGGCACGAGGCGGGCGCGAATGCCGGGCAGGAAAGCCGGCTCACCCGGGCTCGCCCGCCGCGGATTCCAGGGTATTCCTCCGCCGTCGTCCGTGGTGAGACCCGTTCCGGATGACGCTTCTCCGGCCCTTTCGGCATATGACTTTCGTGCAGTCACACCCTGACATATACTGCGTGAATTACAGCACACTAATTTGACGTAAAGGCAAGCCTAAGTAAGGCTTGGCTTGCCTAACGTTCGATTCCCGTCGTTGGGCTTCCCCCGATCCCCCCGACGGAAGGTAATGTCCTGTGACATCGTCCCGTGTCGAACTCTCCCCAGGCCAGGACTTCGGTTCCGGCGTCGAACTCGCGCTGGCTGCCAGCAATCAGCTCCTCAACGCCAGGAACTCCCCGAACTACGTGGCCCAGGTCCTCCAGGGCGTGAACGCCGTGGCCACCAAGATCCAGCGCACTTCGCAGCCGTTCACCGGCATCACCCCCGCCGGCTTGCAGGGCCAGGTGGCCGCCGTCGAGCTGGACCAGCCGCTCCCGGACCTGACTGCCGCGCTGGAGGAACTCGACGAGCTCTACCTCCAGGACGCCGTCTACTTCCATGACTCCCGCTATGCCGCCCACCTGAACTGCCCCGTGGTCATTCCGGCGCTGGTGGGCGAGGCCATTCTGTCCGCCGTGAACTCGTCCCTGGACACCTGGGACCAGAGCGCGGGCGCCACCCTGATCGAGCGGCGTCTCATCGACTGGACCGCGGAGCGGATCGGCCTCGGGCCCGAGGCGGACGGAGTCTTCACCTCCGGCGGCAGCCAGTCCAACTTCCAGGCGCTTCTCATGGCACGCAACCACGCCGTGGCCCGGCTCCGCGCTGAATCTGAAGAGAACCGCGGGCTGCGCTTGCCGCTCCTGCTGGACCGTCTGCGCATCTTCACCTCCGCGGACAGCCACTTCAGCATCCAGAAGTCCGCCGCCATGCTGGGGCTCGGCTTCGACGCCGTCATCCCGGTGCCCACCACGCCGGACCATCGCATGGACCCCACGGCCCTGGGCGCCGCCCTGGCCGAAGCCCACGAGGCCGGGTTGATCCCGCTGGCCGTGGTGGCCACGGCGGGCACCACGGACTTCGGCGCGATCGACCCGCTCCACGAGGTCTCCGCGCTGGCCAAGGCCTATGAGGCCTGGATGCACGTGGACGCCGCCTATGGTGGCGGTCTGCTGGTCTCGCCGCGGCACGGCGGGCTGCTCAACGGCATCCACCTGGCCGACTCGGTGACCGTGGACTTCCACAAGACGTTCTTCCAGCCCGTCAGCTCCAGCGCGGTCCTGGTCCGGGACCGGGCCATGCTCCGCCACGTGACCTACTACGCGGACTATCTCAACCCCGAGAGCGCGGCCAAGGCCCAGATCCCGAATCAAGTGGACAAGAGCATCCAGACCACGCGCCGCTTCGACGCTCTGAAGCTCTGGCTCACGCTGCGGACCATGGGGGCAGACGCGGTCGGCGCCCTCTTCGACGAAGCCATCGACCTCGCCGCCCGGGTGGGGACCCTCCTGGACGAGGACCCGGACTTCGAGCTCGTGGCCGCGCCCCAGCTCAGCACACTGGTGTTCCGCTACCGCCCGACGCCTGGCGGGATTCCCCTGGACGAGGATCTCGCGGACCGTCTCAACCCGGCCATCCGCGCCGCGGTGTTCGCCTCCGGTGAGGCCGTCGTGGCCGGCACCACGGTTCACGGCCGTCACCATCTCAAGTTCACCCTCCTGAACGCCGAAGCCCACCTCAGCGACATCCAGGACATCATCGAGCTCCTGCGCCGCACCGGCGCGGAGCTCCTCGGAACCATGACCGCAGACCAGAAGATCGCAGACCAGAAGGATCTCTCCGCATGAACACCACCGAGAACACCGCAGACGGCCGAATCCATGACCTGGTGGGCATCGGCCTGGGCCCGTTCAATCTGGGCCTGGCGGCACTGAGCGAGCCCCTGGAGGAGCTTGACCACCTCTTCCTGGAGCGCCGCGAGGGCTTCGACTGGCACCCCGGCATGATGCTGGAGCCGGCCCACCTTCAGGTGCCCTTCATGGCCGATCTGGTCACTCTGGCGGACCCCACCTCCCCGTTCTCCTTCCTGAACTTCCTCAAGCAGACCGGGCGCCTCTACCGCTTCTACATCCGGGAGAACTTCTACCCCCTGCGGGCCGAGTTCAACCAGTATTGCCAATGGGTGGCCGGTCAGCTCGACTCCATCCGTTTCAGCACGGATGTGCTGAATGCGAGCTACGACGACGGCGTCTACACCCTTTCCGTGCAGGGCCCCCAGGGCGTGGAGCAGCTGCGGACGCGGCGGCTCGTGCTGGGCACCGGCACCACGCCGGGCGTCCCGGAGGCGGCCCGCGCAGTCCTGGACGCAGGCGGACTGGCGCTGCACAACGCTGAGTACCTCCAGCGCAAGGAGGAACTCCAGTCCCGCCGCAGTATCACCGTCGTCGGGAGCGGCCAGAGCGCCGCGGAGGTCTATCTGGACCTTCTGCAGGAGATCGACGTTCACGACTACCAGCTCAACTGGGTCACGCGGAGCGGCCGTTTCTTCCCGCTGGAGTACACCAAGCTGACCCTGGAGATGACCTCCCCGGAATATGTGGACTACTTCCACGGCCTGCCCGCCGAGCAGCGCGATCACCTGATCGCCAACCAGAAGAACCTCTACAAGGGCATCGACTCCGAGCTGATCAATGAGATCTATGACCTGCTCTACGCCAAGAGCCTGCACGGCATGGTGGACACCCGGCTCTTCACCCACTCCGAACTCCTCGCCGCGGACTGGGACGCCGCCGGCGGGAGCCATACTCTGAACTTCCGCCACGGCGAACAGGGCGGAGAGTTCAGCCTGAACTCGGAGGCCGTGGTCTTCGCCACCGGCTACTCCTACCAGGAGCCCGCCTTCCTGGCGGGCATCGCGGACCGCATCAAGCGCGATGAGCGTGGGCGCTTCGACGTGGACCGCCATTACGGCATCGGCGTCGAACCCGGAGAGATCTTCGTTCAGAATGCCGAACTGCACACCCATGGCTTCGTCACTCCGGACCTGGGGATGGCCGCCTACCGGAACTCCTGCATCCTCCGCGAGGTGCTCGGCACCGAGGTCTATCCCGTGGAGCGCAGCATCGCCTTCCAGCAGTTCGGTGTACCGGCGCAGGACCAGGCCGCATCCGCTGCGGAGACCCTGGCGGTGACGGCATGAGCCACACTTTCCGCCCCGTGGATCCCGCCGCCGACGCCGAGTTGCTGCACGGCTGGGTCACCCAGCCTTACGCCCGGTTCTGGGGCATGCTCGCAGCCTCCGTCCAGGACGTTCAGGACGAGTATTCCCGGCTGGCGGAGACCGGACACCACGAGGCGTTCCTCGGCCTGAAGGACGGAGTCCCTGAATTCCTGGTGGAGCGCTACCGCCCGGCGGAATCGCCCCTCAATGCGGTCTACCAGGTCCAGCCGGGAGACGTGGGCATGCACCTGCTGGTGGCCCCGCCGTCGTCCGGCGCCATCCCCGGCTTCACGCTCGGCGTCATGCAGTCCGTCATGGCCTGGCTCTTCGAACACACCGGTGCCGAACGCGTCGTCGTCGAACCCGATGTCCGCAACCATAAGATCCACGTCCTCAATGAGCGGGTGGGGTTCCACGCGCATTCCGTGGTGACGCTGCCCCCGGTGGATCCCACGGAGAGCAAGAAGGAGGCTCTGCTGAGCTTCTGCACCCGGGACGATTTCCTGGCCACCCTCACGCCCCTCGCCACCCCCGCCACCGAAGGAGCCTCCGCATGACCTCCACCCTCGATCATGAAGCACGCGCCCAGGACACCCTCCGAGACACCACCGCCCTGGGCCAGGAGTCCGGAGGAGTGGCCCACCTGGAGCCCGGCCGGTGGAAGGTGGCCAACCGGCATCTGATCCGGAAGGCCCTGGCAGAGTTCTCCCACGAGCGGCTTCTGCTCCCGGAGCTGGTGGGCGAGGGCGCCGAAGGGCGCGGCTCCTACCGGCTGGTGAGCGACGACGGCGGCGTGGAGTACCGTTTCGAGGCGACTCTTCTGGGCCTGGACCACTGGAGCATCCCGGGTGACTCCATCAGCCGCCACCGGGTGGGGGAGGAAGCGGAGCTCCCGCTGGACGCACTGGAATTCATCACGGAGTTCCAGACCAGTCTGACCATCCGGCTGGAGCAGTTGCCGGTGTACCTCGAAGAGATCAGCAGCACCCTGTCCGGGCATGCCTACAAGCAGGGCCGGGGGGCCGGTTCCGCCCTCCTGGCGCGGGGCGTCACGGGCGGCGCCGATGTGGCGGAGGACTTCCAGGCCATTGAGCGTGGCATGACCGAGGGACACCCGTGCTTCGTGGCCAACAACGGCCGCCTGGGCTTCGGGATCTCGGACTATCACGCCTTCGCCCCGGAGACCGGTGCCCCGGTCCGGCTGCGCTGGATCGCCGTGCACCGCAGCCGGGCCGTGTTCAGCTCGGAGGACGGCTTGGATTACCGGCGCCACCTGACGGACGAACTCGGCTACGACGCCGTGGCGTTCTTCGACGCGGAGCTCTCGGCCGCGGGCCTGGACCCGGAGGATTACCTCTTCATGCCCGTGCACCCCTGGCAGTGGGAGCACAAGATCACCGTGACGTTCGCGGCGGAGATCGCGCAGCAGCGGATCGTGCTGCTGGGTACGGGCACCGACTCCTACCAGGCGCAGCAGTCCATCCGCACGTTCTTCAACCTCTCCGCGCCGGGGAAGAGCTATGTCAAGACGGCCATGTCCGTGGTGAACATGGGCTTCATGCGTGGACTGTCCCCGCAGTACATGAAGGCGACCCCGGCCATCAACGACTGGTTGGAAGGCCTCATCGGCCAGGACGAGGAACTGCAGCGGCACGGCATGACCCTGATCAAGGAGAAGGCCGCCATCGGATATCACAATCACTACTACGAGGCTGCGTCAGCCAAGGGATCCCCGTACCGGAAGATGCTCTCGGCGCTCTGGCGTGAGAGCCCCCTGCCTCTGCTGGAGGAGGGGCAGCAGCTGGCCACCATGGCTTCCCTGTTGCACGTGGACCTGGAGGGCAAGCCGTTCGTCTCGGCCCTCATCGAGCGCTCCGGGCTGGCCCCGGAGGAGTGGCTCCGCCGGTACTTCGATGCTTACCTGGTACCGCTGGCGCACTGCCTCTTCGCCTATGAGCTGGCGTTCATGCCGCACGGTGAGAACGTGATCCTGGTGCTGGAGGACGGCGTGCCGGTCCGGGCCGTCATGAAGGACATCGCCGAGGAGATCGTCCTGATGGGTGACCGGATCGAGGTTCCGGAGGACGTTGCGCGGATCAAGACGCCCATCCCCGAGGAGGAGAAGGCCTCCGCGATCTTCACCGATGTCTTCGACTGCATCTTCCGTTTCCTGGCCGCAGTGCTCGCGGAGGACGGGGTGCTGGAGGAAGACGCCTTCTGGAAGACTGCGGCCGAGGCCCTGCACGACTACCAGGACCGCCATCCGGAGCTGGCGGACCAGTTCGCGGCCCACGATCTGTTCGTGGACGAGTTCGAGCTCTCCTGCCTGAACCGCCTCCAGCTGCGGAACAACCAGCACATGCTGGATCTGGACGATCCCTCGGGTGGGCTGCAGAAGGCGGGGATGCTGAAGAATCCGCTGGCGGCGTTCCGGGAGCGGTGACCGGGCATGGTTCCCGCCTCCCCGCGAGGCGGGAACCATCCGGGGTTACCCTGGGTTCATGACGGCACGAGCTGACGCCTACACTGCCCTGGTCACGGGTGCCTCGGCGGGGCTGGGCGCCGAATTCGCGCGGCAGCTCGCCGAAGAGGGCCACCACCTCGTCCTCGTGGCGCGGGATGCCGGGCGGCTTTCCGCCGCGGCTTCCGCTCTCGAACGGGACTACGGGGTGACCGTGGAGGTGCTGCCCGCGGACCTGACCGACGACGGCGGGGTGGCCGCCGTCGTCGCGCGTCTGCGGGACGTCTCCCGGCCGGTGGATGTGCTGGTGAACAACGCGGGCATCGGACTGCCGCGGCCGTTCGAGCAGAACCCGGTGGAGGATGAGCTCAGCCATCTGCGGCTCCATGTGCAGACCACGCTGGAACTGTGCCATGCCGCGCTGCCGGGGATGCTGGCACGGGGCGCCGGCCGGATCATCAACGTGGCCAGCGTGGCGGCCTTCGCCACCCGTGGCACCTACGGCGCAGCGAAGGCCTGGGAGCTGAGTTTCAGCCGCTGGGCGAACGTGCATTACGGGCCGTCCGGCGTGAAGGTCACGGCCCTCTGCCCGGGCTTCACGCATACCGAGTTCCACGAGCGCATGGGCATCGACAAGAGTGCGATGCCCCGGTGGATGTGGCTGGACGCCCGGCGGGTGGTCCGGGACGGTCTGGCCGACAACGCCCGGGGCAAGGCCGTGTCCATTCCAAGCCTCCGGTACAAGGCCGTGGTGGCCGCGACGCGTTTCCTGCCCGCACGCTTCACCCGCGGTCCGGCACGGCGACCGCTCAACCAGCCCTGAAAACACCATCGACTGCTCCATACGATGCCTTTTCCACGCCCTTTTTGGGCGTTTCGGGCATCGTATGGAGCAGTCGATGAGTGCTGTGCGTTACTTACCGGCTCCGGCCAGCGGACGGTCCTCGAAGGGGAGGGTGTCCAGGTCCAGCAGCGGGTTGTCCTCCTGGGTGGCCACGAGTTCGCGGGCCTCCTCCTCGGTGGCGACGCTCGGCATGGAGCCGGGCAGAGGCCGGCGCGCTGACTCCGGCAGGAAGTAGATCGCGATGCCGCCGATCACCGAGGTGGCCATCAGGTAGTAGGCCGGCATCATGTCGTTGCCCGTGGCCTCGATGAGCGAGGCCACGATGAACGGCGTGGTCCCGCCGAAGATCGCCATGGAGAAGTTGTAGGCGATGCCCATGCCGCCATAACGGCTCGACGTCGGGAACAGGGCCGGAAGGGCGGAAGCCAGGTTGGCCACGTAGAACGTCACGGGGAAGGCGACGAGGGCGAGGCCCAGCATCGTGGACCAGATTTCACCGACGCCGATCAGCATGAAGGCGGGGATCGAGAGCACGATCGTGCTGCCGGCGCCCACCCAGAGCACGGGACGGCGGCCCACCCGGTCGGACAGGCGGCCGGTCAGCGGGATGCAGGCGGCCATGATGACCAGCACCGGGATGGTCAGGAGGGTGCCGTGGATGGGGTCGTACCCCATGGGGCCCGTCAGATAGGTGGGCATATAGGACGTCAGGGCGTAGCCGACGGTGTTGGCCGCAGCCGCGAGGATCATCGCCAGGATGATCTGGCGCCAGTACGTCTTGACCAGCAGAATGGGGCCGGTGTTGGTGGACGGGTCCTTCTCCGTGGCGCTGTTGACCTTGGCCTCCTGGGCATCCAGGGTGGCCTGGAACTGCGGGGATTCCTCGATCTTGCTTCGGAAGTACACGGCCACGGCGCCCAGCGGACCGGCCACCAGGAACGGGATGCGCCAGCCCCACTCCTCCATGGCCGACTGACCCAGGGAGAGCTGAAGCACGGAGACCAGTGCGGCGCCGATGGCGAAGCCCAGGTAGGAACCCATGTCCAGGAAGCTGGCGAAGAAACCGCGCTTCTTGTCCGGGGCGTATTCGGAGACGAAGGTGGTGGCGCCTGCGTACTCGCCACCGGTGGAGAAGCCCTGCACGAGTTTCAGGACCACCAGGAGCACCGCGGCCCAGATGCCGATCTGGGCGTAGGTGGGCAGCAGGCCCACCGCGAAGGTGCTGGCGGCCATGATCATCAGCGTGGCGGCCAGCACGCGCTGACGGCCCACCTTGTCACCCAGCCAGCCGCAGACGATGCCGCCGAGCGGGCGGGCGATGAAGGTGGCTGCGAAGGTTCCCAGGAGGAAAAGAGTCTGCACCGAGGGGTCGGCTTCCGGGAGGAAGGCGGGTCCCATGGTCGTCACCAGATAGCCGAACACGCCCACGTCGTACCACTCCATGGTGTTACCGACGATCGTGCCGCCGATGGCTTTCTTGAGCATCGGCTTGTTGACGACGTTGACGTCTGAGACCTTCAGCCGGTAGCTGGGAAGACGGAACTTGCGGGCGGGTCCCCCAGGGCGCCGCGGAGCAGCAGCGGAGACGACGGCGTCGGAACCGCCGGCGGAGGCCGTGCGGGAGCCGTGGGTGTCCACGAAAGGTCGGTCACCAGGGGCCGCGAAGGTCTTCTGTGAGTCTGGGTCTATGGGCATTTGGGCTTCTCCTTGAGGGAGGTCATTTGCTTGCGACTTGCACTTCTGTGCGGGGCCGAGCCCCGCGATGACGTTCAAGTTTAGTCCCGTTGACGCAATTTGATTGAATCGAGTGCTCTCAAGACAGCTTTCGTGATGGTGTGTGACTGCCCGGGAATCCGCGGAATTCCGGGGTTTTTCCAGGCTCCTGAAGAATTCCTGGGAGCCTCATCACATGCGGCTGGAGATCCGTCCGAAACGTGCTTTCCGGCCCCTTCCGCGGGAGGAGACCGAGGCTGGGAAGCCGCGCTGAACGGGGGTGATTCGGGCTGGCACACCGGCCTCGCGGACTAGCGCCTAGCCCGCTCCCCGGCGCTCGCTTCGCTCCC
>Ga0153950_1000299_pt1 | contig 21947 bp, 18 predicted proteins | sample TSNJ034MetaG_FD_104737 | JGI IMG/M metagenome (GOLD analysis project Ga0153950, IMG submission 104737) | Attine ant fungus gardens microbial communities from New Jersey, USA - TSNJ034 MetaG | ecosystem: Host-associated > Fungi > Mycelium > Unclassified | place: USA: New Jersey, Wharton State...
AGTGACCTCGCTTGATCAGGTATGCGGCGGCGAGTTGCCCGGCTCCGCCGGTCGATCCGGTGATCAGTACGCGCCGGCGGGACCCACCTGTTGGCTGCACGTGCTCTTGGATCCATCTGAGTTCATCAGCAACCTGTTGCGTGTTGTAGGTCCCGACACCGTACTGGCCACCACCGCCAGGGGCCGTTGCAGTCCCGGGATCATCTGGCGAGGACGCACCGGTTTCTGAGGGGGCGCTCGAACACCCGGTCAGCCCGTTTGATGCGAACACGCCTGTGCCCAATGCGGCGACCATCAAGAGGAAGCTTCGCCGGGCTGACACGGTCGGGTCCAAAGTCATTAACCTACTCTCGAGTCGTGTTTCTGGTCCTTTCATGGAACTAGAGCTCTGAACGGAATGGGAGTCCCTGTTGAGAGGGGTATCAAGAGGGACTCCCGATCCGGTGGTGTTCTCGCTTGGATGGAGAGACGGAACCGGTGCCGTGAGACGGTGCCGGTTCCGTTCAACACCACGTCCGCGTCGGGCCCTAACGGCTCGTCCATGACCCAGAATGCGGAAAGGCACCCATGACGTTCCACGAATTCCCTGAAACAAGGAGAGCAGAGCAGGACAAGACTGGTGTGCAGCGGCGTCACCTGTTGCGGTTCACCGGCGCCGCTGTCACGGTCGGTGCGTTCGCGGCAGTAGGCGGTTCCGCCGCCCAGGCTGCACCCAAGCCGCGCTGGACCACCACGTGGGACAAGACGTTCCCGCCCAGCAAAAAGGTCACCCACACCAAGGTTTCCTTCAAAAACCGCTACGGCATCGAACTGGTGGCCGACCTGTACCAGCCCAAAGCGCAACGGGCTCGGGCCCGGGCCTTGATCGTCGGCCACCCGTTCGGTGGCGTCAAGGAACAGACTTCAGGGCTGTACGCCCAGACGATGGCCGAACGCGGGTTCATCACCCTCGCCTTTGACGCCTCGTACAACGGAGAAAGCGGTGGGACTCCCCGCCATATCGCAGCTCTGGAGACTTTTGTAGAAGACTTCAGCGCAGCAACGGACTACCTGGGCACGCACCCACGGGTCGACCGTGACCGGATCGGCGTGATCGGTGTGTGCGCCAGCGGCGGATTCTCTCTCGCGGCGGCACAGGTTGATCCTCGGCTGAAGGCTGTTGCCACCGTAAGCATGTATGACATGGGCCGCGCCTACCGCGATGGCCAGGGCTACGCATCAACACCTTCTGATGTGAACACGGTCGACGAGCGGAAGAAGGCGCTTGCAGAAGCCGCCGAACAGCGCTGGACGGAAGCCGCTGGCGGAGAGGTCCGCTATGGCGGAGGCAACGCCGTTCCAATGAAACCGTCGCAACAGGCGGCGGCTGATGAGTTCGCAGACTATTACGCCACACCCCGGGGTTTTCATCCGCGGTCCCACCCCATGAGTCTCACAAGCCTTGGCGCAATCACCGCTTTCATGCCCTTGGCACAGGTTGAGCTGATCGCGCCGCGGCCGCTGCTTCTCATCGCCGGCGAGAAGGCACATTCGCGGTACTACACCGAGGACGCTTTCACGCTCGCGTCCGGTCCCAAGGAACTGCACATCGTCCCAGGAGCAGGCCATGTTGACCTTTACGACAAGATCGACCTGATCCCCTGGGATCGTTTGTCCAAGTTCTTCGACCGGAGTCTCTGAGCTGATCTGAAAGGACCCAGTAAACAGGCGCAGGCCGGCTGTTTACTGGGTCCTTTCAGGCTGCAGGGGTGATCTCCACTGTGGCGGACTGGGGGCCGGGGGAGACCATGGGCGGCAGATAGGGGCTGCCGGCGTATTTGGACCGGTAGGCCTCGTCGATCCGTGCCTGAAGGTCCGGATCGGCGGAGGTGAACTCAACCTCGTATTCGGTGCCGGCGGCTGTGATGCGCCCGGCGCCCTGGTTCATGGCTGCGCGGTGCCAGCGTGAGCGGGGGCCGTTCCAGGCCCGGACGAACAGCCTTCCGTCGAGGACGACTGACCAGATCCAGGTGGGTGTTCCGGTGGTGACGCCGTCTTCGCGGTACGGGGCGATGTGCAGATCATCGCTGGCGGCGATGGCGGTGATGATGGCAGTGGGCCAGGTGTTCATGAAGGCCTTCTCAGTCAGCGGTGGATGGCATGGTTCTTTGCGGCGGGGTGGGTTTATTCGCTGCCGAGTGCGCGATTGGCCTCGGCTGCGGCCTGGAGGCGAGGATCGATGCGGTGCTGAGTGCGCTCTCGGCCCACAAGGATTGTTTGAGCGATAACGGCAAGTGCGATGGAGGCGACGGTGACGATACCCAGTGGCAGGACAGCGTCGGCTCCTCCCAGACCGACGAGCGGGGCCGCGATGCCGCCGAAGCCGAAACGGGCCATGCCCAGCACGGAGGAAGCGGTGCCGGCCAGTTCGGGGTAGTCGGCCAAGGCCAGGGAGGTAGCCGGGGGAGAGGTGACGGCGGTGCCGGAGGCCAGAAGGAACAGGGACACGAGTACCACGGGCAGCTGCAGGGTCAGAAGGCCCGTGGCCAGCAGTCCCAGGGCCCCGAGTCCGCACATCAGCAGACCGATGGTCAGGGTTCCGCGTTCGGACCAGCGCTCCGAGAGGCGGCCGGCGAGATAGCCGAAGACCATGAAACCGAAGGAGTTGGCGCCGAAGGCGATGGAGTATCCCTGCGGGGAGAGCCCGTAGACGCCCTGGAGGATGTAGGTGGCTCCGCTGAGGTAGGCGAACAGTGCCGCATAGGTGAAGCCGCTGATCAGGATGGATCCGAGGAAGAGACGGTCTGAGAGCAGCTGCCGGAAGTCGCGGCCCGCCTGCCCGAGGCCTCCGGTGGTGCGGTCCGTCGACGGGAGCGTCTCCTTGAAGATGAGCGCGGTGGCCAGCAGGAGCAGGACGCCGATGGCGGAGAGGAAGAAGAACAGGCCACGCCAGTCGGTCAGGCGGGCCAGCTGCCCGCCGATCACGGGACCGACGATCGCGGCCAGACCGCCCAGGACGGTCAGGCGACCGTAGTAGCGCAGGAGCGCGCCGCCGTCGTACACGTCCCGGCCCGCGGCCTGGGCGATGACGATGCCCACCGCGCCCGCCAGGCCCTGCACCAGGCGCGCCAGCACCAGGGTTTCGATCGAGGGGCTGATCGCACACAGGGCTGAGGCCACAGCGTAGGCGGTGACTCCGATGAGCAGTGGACGACGGCGCCCATACCGGTCGGAGAGGGGGCCGGCGATCAGCTGCCCGACGGCCAGACCGACCAGACACGCGGTCAGAGTCAGCTGGGCGGCGGAGGTGCTCGCGCCCAGGGAGCTCGTCAGGGCGGGAAGGACCGGAAGGTAGAGGTCCATGGAGATGGGACCGAAGACGGTCAGTAGCATCATCAGGGTGGCCAGGGCCGGCCCCACGGTGCGTTGAGTGCGGTGCGTGGTCTCGCTCAAGGAAGTGCTTTCTGCGGTGATGAACAGGTCCTGCCCTCTACTTCACCATCAGCTACGCGCGGGCGGGAGACCCTGCTGTTGCGGGTACTGGGAGGGACTCCCTCACACCCGGGGGTCGGCCTACGGTGGGAGCGCACCGAACATCACCGATGGATGGGATACGCAAGCAATGGACTACGCACACCTTGGACGCAGCGGACTGAGCGTGAGCCGGGCCGCCTTGGGCACCATGAATTTCGGCTACGCCACCGATGAGACCACCTCGTTCACGATCCTGGACGCGGCAACCGATGCCGGGATCAACTTCATCGACACCGCCGATGTCTACGGGGGACCTCAGACCCCGGACATGGAGAAGGGCTTCGGCACCTCGGAAGAGATCATCGGCAGGTGGCTGAAGAAAAGCGGACGGCGCGACGACGTCGTGCTCGCGACCAAGGCGTATCAGCCGATGGGACTGGGTCCGAACGACCGGCGCCTGTCCGCCTACCACCTGAAGCGCGCCTGCGAAGCAAGCCTGCGGCGGCTGCAGACCGATCACATCGACCTGTATCAGATGCACCACGTGGACCGTTCCACCCCGTGGGAGGAGATCTGGCAGGCCATGGAGCAGCTGGTCCAGGAAGGCAAAATCACCTACGTCGGCAGCAGCAACTTCGCGGGCTGGGATGTCGCCGTCGCTCAGGCCGTGGCCCAGTCGCGTCACTTCCTCGGCCTGGTCTCCGAGCAGAGCCTGTACAACCTGAGCAACCGGGCCGTGGAGCAGGAACTCGTGCCTTCCCTGAGTTATCACGGGGTGGGGCTCATCCCCTGGAGCCCGGTGGCCTCGGGGCTGCTCGCTGGCCCGGACCCGTCGGGAGTCCGCCGCAACGATCCCGGAGTGAAGTCCCAGGCCGAGAAGCTCGCGGGCCAGCTCACGGCATACCAGGACCTGTGTACAGAGCTCGGCCACGCACCTGCGGAGGTGGCCCTGGCATGGCTTCTCCACCAGCCCGTGGTGCCGTCCGTGATCACCGGCCCGCGAACTGTGGAACAGCTGGACTCTGTTGTCCGTGCGACCACGATCAACCTGGACGCGAAGACCCTGGACGCCCTGAACCGGATCTGGCCCGGCCCGGGTGAGGCCCCGCAGTCCTACGCCTGGTAGGCCACCAGGTGCGATGAAGGGCGCCACTCCGAGGGAGAGCGACGCCCTTTATCGCGTGCCGACGTTTCCGGGGCACACGCGGTGATTCAGCCGCCGACGGCGATCGTGACGTTCTGTCCTTCGAACAGGCGGATCTTCTCCACCTCGTCGGTGCGGCCCAGGCGTGCCAGGTCCCGGGAGAACCCGGGGTTCTCCGTGCGGTAGAAGAAGCCCAGGTTGCCCCAGGGCTTGTAGGAGAACAGGACACCGGGTTCCGGGGTTATGCCATCTGATCCGGTGTAGTCGAAGCGGCCCGGGGGAGTGGCGACCTTCTCTTGGCCCCCGAAGTCACTGAACCGCACGGTCATGGGCAGCATCGCCAGCAAGGACCGGGTGGCAGGGGTGTCTTCATCGATGACGACGCGGACCACGGTGGATCCGGTGGTGAAGGTGATGGTGGTTCCCACGATGTTCTCCTGGTGTGTGGTGTGGGCTGAAGGGGCCGGTGGTGCCGACACGGGTGTCCCGGACGCCGAAGGCGGCGAACTCGTGGCGCCCGGACCCAGCGTTGGTGAGCAGGCAGTGAGCGCGGCGGCGAGGCCGAGGCTGATCGCGGCGCTGATCGCCGTCGTCGTTCTCATGCCGCGGCAGGTTTCGGGCTGATACGGGCTGTCACCAGGGCCAGGATCGAGGCAAGGACCAGCACGACGGCGCTGGCCAGGAAGGTGCTCTGGTAGCCCGAGTGATCGAAGAGCAGGCCTCCGACGGTGGATCCCAGCGCGATGCAGGTCTGCACGGTGGCAACCATGAGGCCCCCGCCTTTCTCGGCATCGTGGGGCATGGCTTCGGCGACCCAGCTCCACCAGCCCACCGGCGCGGAAGTGCTCAGCAGCCCCCACAGCCCCAGCAGGACCAGGACAGCAACGAACCAGGACCCGGTCTGGATGAGTATGACGGCGATGATCGCCATGAGCGCGGGGATCACGGCCAGTGTCCGGTACAGGTTGCGGCCGATGAACCGGCCGATCAGTGCGGTGCCGATGAATCCCGTGACGCCCAGGACCAGAAGGGTCACGGAAATGGCGGTCACGTCGATTCGGGTGACGGTCTCCAGGAAAGGACGGATGTAGGTGAACAGGATGAACTGTCCCATGAAGTAGGCCCCGCAGGCGGCCATGCCCCAGGCCACGGCGCGGTTCTTCAGGAGCCCGAAGATGGAGAGGATCTCACGCGCACCTGGCGTCGGGGTGCCGGCCGGGGCGGTCGGAACGGCCAAGGACGGCAGACTGAACCAGAGCCAGACGATGCAGACCAGGGAGACCGGGACCAGGCAGAAGAAGGCACCTCGCCAGCCGATGATCGACCCGAGGTAGCTTCCCAGGGGCGCGGCGAGGACGGTGGCCAGGGCGTTGCCGCCGTTGACGATCGCCAAGGCGCGGGGGACCCGGGCGGGTGCGACCAGGCGCATGGCGGTCGCGGCGGACATCGACCAGAAGCCGCCGATGACGACCCCGATGAACGCGCGGCCGATCATGAACGGCGCATAGCCCGGTGCCAGGGAGATCAGTGCGCCGGAGACACCCATGAGGGCAGCCAGGCCGATCAGGAGGGTCCGGCGGTTCAGGCTGCGGATCAGGGTGGAGATGGAGAGGCTGGTGAGCACGGCGAACAGGCCGGAGATGGCGATGCCTTGGCCGATCATCCCCTCGGAGACCTGCAAGTCGGCGGCCATCGGGGTCAGGAGGCTCACGGGCATGAACTCTGAGGCCACCAGGGCGAACGCGCCGAAGGACAGGGCGAAGACGCCGCCCCAATGGCTGGCGCGGGATGAGGCGCCGGAGGCGTGGCTCTCACGGGCGGTGGTGGTGCCGGATGGCATGGGCTCCCTCTCGTCGAAATCGTGGACTTATCCTCCAGCAGACCATCCCTCACGCGTTCGGGGGAGTCCCGCTTGAGAGAGGTACTGCCAGGGCCTCCCTCAAGCGCCGAGTCTTTTCTAGCGTGGTCCCATGACTACTTTCGCCATCATCGGTGCCGGCCCTGGTCTGGGGCTGGCGTCTGCCCGTCGTTTCGGCCGTGAAGGATTCGCCGTCGCGCTGATCGCCCGCAACAGGGAGAAACTGGAGGCTTTGTGTGACGAGCTGGAAAGTGAAGGGATCCGGGCCCGGGCCTATATCGCGGACGTACAGGACACAGCATCCGTAGTCTCCGCACTGGAATCGGCAGCTGCTGCGACAGGTCCGATCGGGGTGCTGCAATACAGCCCGGTGCCGTCCAAAGCGTTCCTTCGCCCCGTGCTGGAGACAAGGCCGGAGGATCTGGGGGAGGCGGTGCGGTTCTCGCTGCTGGGATTCGCCGCCGCCGTCGGGCAGGTGCGTGAGGGCATGACTGAACTGGGGAAGGGCACGATTCTGCTGGTCAACGGATCCAGCGCGGTAACGCCCAACGGCGCTGTCACCGGCACCTCAGTGGCGTTCGCCGCGGAATCGTCCTACGGGACGCTCTTGCACGATGCCCTCGAACCGCACGGGATCCATGTCGGGCAGCTGATCGTGCCTGGTGCCATCGGCGGTGGCGATCCTCTCTTCGCCCCGGCGGCCCTGGCCGATCAGCTCTGGACCATGCACGTGCGCGGCGGGGATTTCCGCGTCATTGTCGGCGAAGGCTGAGTGAATCCACGATGGCGTTGATCCTGGTCACGGGGGCATCCCAGGGACTCGGCCTGGCCACTGTGCAAGCACTGGCCGGGGCCGGACACCAGGTCGTGGCGCATGCGCGGCGAGCGGACCGAATCCCGCCGGAGATGCCTGAAGGGGTGCACGGGATCCTTTTCGGGGACCTATCAGACCTTGGCCAGACAGTAGACCTCGCCGCCCAGGCTGAGGCTCTGGGCCGGTTCGATGCGGTCATCCATAATGCGGGTGTGCTGGACGGCCCGGAGGTGCCGATGGTGAATGTCGTGGCACCGTTCGTCCTGACCGCCCTCATGACACCACCTGCAAGGGCTATCCTCCTGAGCAGCTCCATGCACCGCTCTGCCTCCACCGCCCGGACCATCGTCACCGGCGAGGGTGCTGTCACATCCCTGGTTTCTCGGATGGGTTATTCAGAGAGCAAGCTGGCGGTCACCGCGCTGGCGCTGGCGATGGCACGCCGGATCCCGCAGACCCTGGCACATGCCGTGGATCCTGGTTGGGTTCCGACCCGGATGGGCGGCCCCTCGGCGCCGGACAGTCTCCTGGAGGGGCATCGCACTCAGGACTGGCTCGCCACCGCGGAGGCCACCGACATCATGCCGCGCACCGGCGGCAACTGGCACCACTTCGCCACCCAGAGGCCTCACCCGGCAGCGCAGGATGAGGCCTTCCAAGAGGATCTGCTGGCTGCGCTGGAAGCCTTCACCGGACTGACATTCCCCGGCTGAGACCTTGCTTGACCTGGAATCACTGACGGCGGTCCCGCCTTGATGGGAGGGGCCGCCGTCAGTGTTTCTGGACTCAGCCGAGCGTCAGGCGGGCGCGCACGTCGCCGAGGCCGCGGGCGAGCAGCAGTTCACCGTCGGTGAGCGGCTGCCATGTCCGGGATGCTTCATCCCAGGTCCGGAACAGGCGGGCATCGCACGCGACCGTGACGGTGGCGGTCGCGCCGGCTTCCACCACAGCCCCGGCGTAGCCGACAAGACGGATCGCCTGAGCCTGGTCCGTGGGCTGGAAGTACAGCTGCACGGTCTCCCTGGAGGCCCGGGCACTGGTGTTGGTGATCTCCACCTCGACCGTGGGCACTCCGGAATCCGGGACGAGGCGAGGCTGGCCGTAGTCCCAGGAGCCGTAGCCGAGACCGTGGCCGAACCAGAACAGCGGCTCCGGAGCCAAACCTGCATGGTAGCCGCGGTAACCGATCCGGGTGCCCTCGGTATAGTGAACGGCCACGTCCTCATCGGGTGTCACCGTCCAAGCGGGGGAGGCGCCGTCCGCTGCCGGGTAGCTGGTCACCAGGCGCCCTGTCGGTTCTGAGACGCCCAGCAGGACCTCTGCGATGGCGTCACCGGCCTCCTGTCCGGGCAACCCGGCGATCAGGACCGCGTCCACCTCGTCTATCCACGGCATGAGCACCGGTGTCGCGGCATTGACGACCACGATGGTTCTGTCAGCGACGGCGGCGACCCGGCGGACGAGCTCGTCCTGCCGGCCCGGTAGGGCGAGGGTCTCCTTATCGTGGGCCTCCGTTTCGTCCTCTTCGGTCAGTCCGACCACGACGACGGCGGTGCCTGCCCGGGCCGCGGCCAGTTCGGCTTGGGCGAGGGCGTCCTCGTCCGTGCGGGTTGGCTGTTCGGCGACCAGGGATACGGTGCCGAAGGAGCCGGTGGTGAGCAGGTGGCTCTCTTCGGCGATGTCCAGCGCGGGGTTGGCCGCGAAGATAGCGTCCCAGTCCGCTGTGGTGATCTCCAGGCGGGCGGTCACCACCGCATTGGGCGGCAGCTCATAGTGCTCGACAAAGGATGGCGGGCGGAGCATCGTTTCGGCTGGCTCTGCCGTGGAGACGGGCAGGTTCTTGCACCCGAGTTGTCCGGAAGGGCCGGAGAGGGTCCAGGTGCCGTTGGCGATGCCACCGAGCCGGACCGGGCCCTGCCGGTTGGACAGGCGCGCGGTGAGTTCCACGGCGGTCGGCTTCTCAGGGAAGTCATCGTCCCAGCCGACGGTGATGGTGGTCCCGTCCTCGTGGCGGCTGCCCAGTTCACGTCCGTCGGCGGCGAAGTAGGTCACCCGCATGCCGGGTTCCCCGGTCTGGGGGTCCCTGACGAAGCCCGGTGCTGCGGGAAGGGGCCGCGACCGGACGCCCACGCCGTCCACCACGGTCAGCTCGTCGCCGAGCCGGGTGGTGAGTGCGTCATCCAATGTGATCAGGTGGGGTGGGTTGACCTGCGCTGAACCGCCGCCCATGCCCTGTGTCTGCAGCGCATGACGACCGATCAGCGCCAATGGCCCTGTTCCGCTCAGGGGGAGTGCGCCGTCGTCGTTCTTCACCAGGACCATGCCACGGGTGGCGATACGGCGCAGCTGCTCCCGGCGGGACGTCGAGGCAGGGGAGGGGTAGTCGTAGGTGGCCTCGGTGGTACCGGTATTCAGTGCACCGGTTCGCTCGGCGAGCAACAGCAGACGGGCCAGATGGTCATCGATGGTGGATTCCTCCACGTCGCCGTGCCGTACCGCGGCGACGAGCCGGTCGCCCCACGGGCCCTCTGGGCCGGGCATGACCAGGTCCAGGCCGGCATTGGCCGAGGGGACCGTGCGCTTCACAGCGAACCAGTCGCTCATGATCAGCCCATCCCACGCCCACTCATCCTTCACGATCTCCTGCTGCACCTGATGATGTTCGGTTGCGGTGGTGCCGTTGATGTCGTTGTAAGCGGCCATCATGGACCACACCCCGGCGTCCTGAACCGCCATCTCGAAGGGCAGCAGATACAGCTCCCGTAGCGCCTGCTCGGAGACTCTTGAGTCGACGAAGTTCCGCAGCGTCTCAGACTCATTCGCCACCAAGTGCTTCAGGCATGATGCCGTCCCTGCTGCTTGCATGGCTTTCACATAGCCGGCAGCGGTTCGGCCCGTCAGGTAGGGGTCCTCCGAATAGGCCTCGAAAAGCCGGCCGCCCAGGGCCGAGCGGTGCAGGTTGATGGTGGGGCCGAGCACCACGTGGATGTCTTGACGGCGTGCTTCCTCGGCGAGCATGGCACCCACTTCGGAGGCGATCTCGTCGTCCCAGGACCCCGAGATGAGAGTGGCGTTCGGGAACAAGGCCACCGGCTCGCCGCCAGCGAATTTCAGGCCACGCACCCCCGTGGGCCCGTCAGAGAAGGCCAGGGGCGCCAGCCCGATCATGTCGTGGCCGGGCAGCGTGAACGCGGTCTCCCCGGTGAGCAGGTGGACTTTCTCCTCGAGAGTGAGCTGCCCGATGAGGGAGGCCTGTCGTTGAAGCGTGTCGTGGGTGGACGTCTGTGTCATGGGTGCTGTTCCTTCAGGGCGTGTGTGGGGGAGGGGCCCGCTCAGCGGACCTTCTTGATGGGCAGGACGAAGAACGCGCCGATCAGGGCCATGACGGCGGCCGCGATCAGCATCAGCTCGTAGTTGGGCTTGGCGCCGCTGACCACTCCGATGCCGAGCAGCACACCGCCCAGATACGGGGCGAAGGAGCCCGGGCCGGCGTTGGCCAGGTTGAACACGCCCAAGTCCTTGCCTCGTTCCTCGGGGTTGGGCAGCACCTGCAGGACCAGGGCCAGGTCTAGGGCGACGTAGATGCCGAAGCCGATGCCGATGAACGCTTCCACCAGGTAGAACTGCTCCACCGTGGAAATGTGCAGCAGCAGGAACGTTCCGATCGCGAAGAGGATGCTGGAGGCGCAGACGAAGACCTTCCGGCGCCCGATCCTGTCCGAAATCCACCCTGCGATGAAGCCGGAGGCGATCAGGGTGAGCGTGTACCAGAGGATGCCTTGCGAGACCACGCCGGGGACGTCGTTCTTGGCGACGCCGAGGTGGTCGGCCACGTAGGGGAAGCGGAAGGAGATGAACATGGTGTAGCCCATGATCACCAGGAAGCGGGACCACCAGGCCAGAGCGAAGTCGGGGAACTTGACCGGGTTGACCCAGAAAGTCTTCAGGACCACGCCGAGCCGGAACGGTTCCGGACGCTCGGTGAGGACCTTGTCCGGCAGGATGAACGAGTACACCAGCATTGCGGCCACACAGATCAGAGCCGGCACCATGAACATCGCCAGCAGGTTCGCCGACAATGCGGTGGCAATCCAGGTGGCCAGGAAGATCGCAATGTTTTGCATGATGCCCACGATCGCCGAGACCCGGGCGTACTGGTGCGGGGGCAGCTGGTCGGCCATGGTTGCGGCGTAGGGCCCATAAGCGGCGTTGGCCGCAAACTGCGCAATGAACCAGCACAGAGCCAGGGTCCCGCCATCGGGTGCGATGACCAGCCCGAAGAACGCCAGCGCCATCAGGACTGCACCACCGACAAGGTACGGACGGCGCATCCCGAAACGTGAGCGAGTCCGGTCCGAGAGGCGGCCAGCGATCGAATTACCCAGGAAAGCGCCAATGCCACCCAGACCGAAGGCATTGCCCATGATCGCGGTCAGCTCGGCACTGTCGCTGGTCAACTGGCCGACCTTGATGGCCATGCCAATCATGATTGGGGCGAACAACGCGATGAAAAGGCCCAGCTGTCCAATCGACAGACCGGTGATGAACAGCAAGCCCTTCGGGGAGGGCTCGGAAGTCGGAACCAGACGGATGGTTCCAGTAGCGGACTGAACAGCGGCCACGTCCTGCGGGGCCTCGTCCGGGGTGTTAATCGACACCGTTGTCTCCAGGTGCTCAGGGCGACGTCGCCCGTGGAATTAGAAACTGGTCACCATTAGGGTGTGACGCAGCTCATCAAATTCACCACGGAGCACCCTGGCGAGGGAGTCCCGCTTAAAAGAGGTACTGAGAGGGACCCTCAACGGGCGCCGTGCAAGGCGCCTGGGACAAACCGCCGGCGCCCGGCAGGGGCTCATGTAATCCGCTGGTCTGACACCGCCGAGTTCCTCATCACCGGGCTTTGGCTGCGGAGGGATCCTGCGGACCGACAATCAATCCGTGGCACTGGTTCGTCGATCAGGCGCTTCCAGTGACTTGGTTCTCTCGACCCCCATGCGGTGCTGGCGCGCACTGTCGCGAAGCGTCAACATTGTGTTAGTTGGAATAGCTTCAGAAAATGATGTCCGACGCGCAGCTCAGTTTTGGACGACGGACCATTATTGGCGGAATGGGATCTCGGATCGGGTGACGACTACGTTCTCGTAGCCGCAGGTGTGAAGCAGTTCTGTGACGACGTCAGGCGTCTCGGGTCTCGTGGTTGGCCCGCAGAGTACGCTGACCACGGGAAGTCGTGACTCTTTCTCCAACCGGGATCGTAGTGCGGCGTACGGGACCAGTCGCCCTCCCGAATTTCGAAAATTGACGTTCGGGGAATCCCTCCGGGTCAGGACATAGCGAACTTCCCGTTCGTCGGTAAAGGCTGGATCCTTGAAGCTTGCAAGTAAGCGCTGCAAACGCATGAGGTCGAGATTTCTCTCGAGGTGTCCGACGACTTCCGGTCCGGAAGGAATCTTCGGTAGCTCATCGGTGACGACGCTCCAAAGCGACTCCATGTCCGCGCGTGTTGAACGCAGTAGCACATGCTTTGCGATTTCAACTTGACGTTCCGGCATATAGGTGACCGTTAACCAGCCGGGGGTCGTCAGGGCTTCGGCGCTGAAGCGACGGTCGACGTTGTCAGAGGTGATTGGTGTCAGGGATGCGCTGCGGAGCGCAATGCTGAAACCATCTGATCCTGCGTAGTGGCGCCATTGAGAGAGTAGATCGTTGTCGGTGCTGGCAGAGAGGATGAAGCAATCCTGTGTGCATCGTGTGAAATCTTCGGACTCGATGAGCGAACGCCAGCGGTCGGCGCGTTCCACTTCGATCTGGTGCGTCTCCTCAAGCTCTTCGATAGCTCGCCGAAGAATGCGGATTCCATAGCCGAGTTCGCTTCGGTCATTGAGGACGTTTGAGGCTGATGCCCACAGTTGCTGACTCTGAATGATGCCAAGCAGCCCTGCAGTGTCCGTGTAGTGGTAAACGATCTCCGGATACTTACCACCTAGCCCGTCAATAGCTATCGACAAGGGCGATCCCTTCCAGCCGGTCAATACGACCTGTTCCTTTCCGGCTGAAGGTGGCCTTGTTTCGACGATGTGTCGCTGACTCTCACGCCATCAAGATATCACCATTCGTTGAGCCTCCCGATCGATTTTCACGGCAGTGACTTCGCGTGGTTCATTGGGCTTATAGCATTCAGCTAGAGAAAAGTTGCCTGGAGATACCCGCGATCGCTTGAACTGCCTGAAGCTGTCAAATCCGTCGCCCCGCATAACGGGCCCATGGCTCAGCAGCACCTTCAGCGTGAAGGAATGCAGCCTGCTTGCTGTATCCGAGTGAGGTAGCGACGAGAGAAGGTGGGCATTCAAGAACGAGTTCCCCCAGAGCCCTGTTGCGGGATCCGCGGAGGTCCACTCCTAGGTTCCGAAGGCGGCCCATAGCAGTGTCGGGATGGAGGTGCCGGCCGGCTAAAGTACTGGGAAACATCCAAGGGCTGACGGGGCCAGCTGCTGTGCGAAGATTCGGTCGGCTGTTGAGATGGGTTCGTAGGAGGTTGGCGAATGGTTCCGGTACGCCTGTTGGGTGCTGGCCGAGAAGGATGGTCATTTCGCCACCCTCTTCATTTACGGCGTCGGTTGGGAGCGCGACGATCTTGACCAGGGGCTGGGCGAAAAGGAGGAGCAGGACTCCGGCCACCCGATAAGGAAGTGATTCGCTGGCGCCCGTGAGGAGTTCTTTGATCCAGGCTAGACGCTGATCCTGGCTCAGTGATGGGCTGGTTTTCGCCTCGCGGTGCTGGATGTTGATACTGGTGTTCAACCCGGTCTTCTTGGCCTGGACGAAGAACGTTCGAATGGCGGTTCTGGTGGTTGGTCCGGTGGCGAACCATTCCTCGACATCCTGCTGCGTACAAGTGCTTGAAGTGCGCTGGTAAGTGGTGTGGAGCCATTGCAGGAACTTCACGGTCTCCGTGATCTCTTGTTTCGCAGAGTGCACAGGGCCCCTGGTGGGAACCCCTCCAGCTGACTTTTCGCGGATGCGCCGCAGATGGTGCCAGGTGGCGAAATGCTGGACGGGCTGGCGAACCTCTTCAGGTAGTCCTTCCAATTTCTTGTTGATCCAGCCCTCGAACGTGGCCAAATGGGGATCCCGATAGGGGAGAAGCTGGTGGTGTTGGAGTAGGGCACGGAGGTGTTCGGTGGGTTTCCCGGGGACGGTATCGAGTCCTTCATGGGTAGTGGGCACGGCACCGGTTCCGAGCCGGCGGAGTAGCTCTTGTACTTTGGGGGAGCGTTTCCAAATCAGGATGGATTCGGGTCGTTGCGATTGGCAGAGCGCGTCGATGAGTCCGAGTAACGCTGGCTCTCTCGGGACGCCGCCAAGAAGATCGCACAAGTCGTCGTGGAGTGCGCAGCGGGCGCAGAGTATACCGCGGTGATGACCAGCCTCTATATTGCATCGGCTGCAGTGGAAGTCTTGAGGGAGTCGCGCGCAGGTCGAGCAGAGGGGGTTACCGTCGGCGTTCGGTGGGCCGGGCAGAAGACGTTCCTGCAGACACTCAGGACAGGTCCCGCGAGTGTGTTTGGCGTTGTAGTAGCAAACGTTGCAGAGGCGTCCTTCTGGCCAGTTCGCCGCCGTTCGGGTCATGGTGCGGGCGCAACGGGCGCAGAGATAGTTACCGACGTCCTTGTTGCGGGGCCGGCCTCGAATGGTGGAACGAGGGGAGAGGCCTACCGGTTTCGGGTGCATCAATGATCCTTCACGCTATTCGTCGAGGATGTTGATTCTGCGAGGCCTCACACTGCGGTCCAGGGGCACGACGTTCTCAGGGGCCGTAGTGCCGGTCTTTCGAGCACGCACGTTGGCGGCGGTGGTGGTAACGAGATCAGCGGGCGTGCATTCGAAAATGTCGCATAGTGCAGCGATAACCTGCAGTGAGATCCGTTCGGGGCGCTGGTTAACCAGGCGATAGACCTGTGGGCGGGAGAGCGTGATGTCCCGTTCGCCCAGGAGCGGGATGAGGTCTGTGGTGTTGTGCAGTCCGCGGGCAGCCATGAGCTCGGCGAGCCTCCAGGTGTAGTCGACATTCCGTTTCATGTTGTGTCGTCCTCAGTGTTGCGTGCTAATGCTTCCTTCACCGTACGGTCGAGAGCTGCACGGAGCGTGGAACTGCGGAATTCATCGGAGACGAATTGGTAGATCCCGGTGGTGGAGGCGTATTCGTGTCCCATCTGGACCTGGACAAAGCGGGGGTCCCACCCAGCCTCGAGGAGGTGGGTGGCGTAAGACCGCCGGAACGAGTGCAGGTCCAGGCCGGCTGAGAACCCAAGTTCTTCGCAGTAGCGTCGAAGCCGGCGGAGGAGCGTGGATTCGACAACGAGCCCTCCGCGTTCGCTCGGGAACAGGTCCAGGGAGCCGGGGGAGCCCCGCCCATTGGCCAGCCAGTCCTCGATCACCGCTGGCGTCCACCGCCACACTGTCAAGATGCTCCTGGCTTTGGCGGGGGAGCCACGTTTGGCTTTGCCGTATCGGACTTTACAGATCCCAAAAGAGCCGAACTCGCGTCCGTGTGGGTTGCGGGCAAAGTCGACCGTCTGAAGGTGCCGGAGCTCGTTGAAACGCAGCCCGTATCCGTAGGCGAGCTTCATCATCGTTGAATCCCGATACGCGGCCTGCCAGCCCTTGCGCCCAGAGGAGCCGATCCGCTGCACCGCGTCATCGGCATGCTCGAAGAGAGCGCTGATTTCTTCCCTCGTATACGGCCTCTTGCTAGGTCGGCCGTCGTATTCCTGGCCGTGACGGGCAGTGTTCCAGTCGAAGAAGACCTGTGCCGGGTGAGTGCCGAAATGCGTCTCGCAGATCACATCCCAGCCATAGTCCGGATTGCTGATGTAACTGGTGAATGCCCGAAGTGCCGACTGGTAGCCGCGGAGCGTGGCATGGGAGACGTGTCTTATGGTTCTCAGATCGGAGGAAAATTCCTCGACCATCGCTGGCGTCCAGTTCCAGGGTTCGGCGTTGACGTGACCGATGAACCGTTGGACGTACCGCAGCCGCTGCTCGATCGTAGCGAATTGCAGGTTCCTAGCCAGCTGCTGATTCCGCCAGCCGTCCAGCATCATCTGCAGGACCTGTTCCTCAGGTCGCAGCAACGGTAAGGATGGCAGGAGATGAACCCGCCCTGAGTCGTCAATCTGCATCGCAACTCCCGAAATCCAGTTACATCCAGTGATTCAATGATGCATCCGGTGAGACTAGAGCGCTATCTCCCCAGGTCAACAGGCATGGCGAGCATTCAGTTCACTGAACCGTAGTCACAAAGTCGGCCCTGGCACGTCGGTGCTCGACGACAGCACGGCCTTGCAATCACGGGCGTTCGGCGCCCAAACCGGGGCAGTGACGTCGAACCGGGAAGTGATTCATCTGATGCAATACGCAGAGTACTAGTTGACATAATGTAGATTATCGGCGCTTTACCGGACGCTCGGGAAGTGGGTCGGAGTGCCTCCTGGAAACCTGGACGAACCACCTGTCCACCTGTGGTTCGTCGGTCGCCATGCAGTCTCCGCTCTGCGCGCATTCGACTCACATTGGATCCGACCGGCAAACGCCACAAATGCATCCGGTGGTCAACGCTACGGAGAACTTCACCATGTTCGCCTGAGCGACTTTCCCGGGGCCTATCGATATCAACCGCCTTGCTTCAGCGCGTCGTCGGCGAGGTGTTTCCTGCGGATCACTCTGTGGTGACTCTGCTGTCAGAGGCAGTTCCAAAGACTGGTCCTGGCCGCAGAGGGCTCAGGTGCGGAGCGCTGTGCGGCAACGAACGGTCGGTGATCATCGGATCGGGCTATGGGTGGATGAATGTCTGCGTTCCTGGACTGGAGGTTTTGACCGTCTGCTTCGGCCATGACGCCCTCGAAGACGCGAAGGAATCCGAGCTCGGAAGATTTTGTCCCATCATGCGGCTGCGCCTTCGCTGCGGCGGGCTGCTCCACGAAAGGCTGTGCTGGTTACGCCGGCACGCAACGGTGGTCTTGCGCGTCACTGCGGACGGCCAGGAATGGTGACTCGGACGAGGCGGCTGCTCCGCCCCAGGCCCGCAAGCCTGGGCGACGCCCCGTACGTCCCCTCCCCTGCTCATTTCTGATCTTTCGGCGCTCACCTGGATCGTTACATGACAGTGGCCTGAAATATTCTCGGCAGACACATTCACGGGCAGGTGTGTCCTATAGCGTCATGCCATGCCTGACAATCCTGTTACTCACCCGCTCGCTCTCGGGCCGGTGGCTCCGCCCGCCACCACCGTCGATGGATTCGTCCTAGAGTTCCTCAACAATCTCAACTTCCGGCAGGGAGTGGCCCTGTCCACCTCCAGCGCCAATGACCGCTACCTGGCGCTTGCGCAGACCGTGCGCGACTACCTGATGGCCCGCTGGCTGGAAGATCAGCGGCGCCAGTTCGAGCGCCAGGCCAAGGGTGTCTGCTACCTCTCGGCGGAGTACCTTCTGGGCCGCCAGCTGGACAACAATCTGCTGGCCAGCGGCCTCGGCGAGATCGCCACCGAGGCGCTGGCCTCCTGTGGTGTGGACATCGATGAACTCCGCCGCCTTGAGGTGGAGCCGGGTCTTGGCAACGGCGGCCTGGGGCGCCTCGCCGCCTGCTTCGTCGACTCTCTGGCCACCATGAGCGTTCCGTCCATCGGCTACGGCATCCGGTATGAGTTCGGCATCTTCCGCCAGACCTTCGTGGAAGGCCAGCAGGCCGAACAGCCGGACCAGTGGCTGGCCATGGGCTCCCCCTGGGAATTCCCGCATCCCGAAGCCGCTCAGACCATCTCCTTCGGCGGGCACACCGAGACCTATGACGATAACGGGATCCAGCGGTCCCGCTGGATCCCGGCCTGGGACGTCCAGGCGGTGCCCTATAACTACATGGTCCCCGGATACCGCAATGGCCGCGTCAACACGCTCCGCCTGTGGAGCGCCGTGGCCACTGATGCCTTCGATCTGCGCACCTTCAACTCCGGTGACTACTCGGAGGCAGTGCGTGCACAGACCTTCGCCTCCAACATCTCCAAGGTGCTGTACCCGGAGGACTCCACGCCCCAGGGCAAGGAGCTGCGGCTCCAGCAGCAGTACTTCTTCGTCTCCGCTTCCATCAGGGACTTCCTGGACCGTCAGCTGGCCGACGGCTTCGAGCTGAGCGATCTGCCGGAACGCGTCATCTTCCAGCTGAACGACACGCACCCGGTCATCGCGGTGCCCGAACTCATGCGCGTCCTGGTGGACGAGCGCGGTCTCGAATGGGCCGAAGCCTGGGAGATCACTCGCCAGTGCTTCGCTTACACCTGTCACACCCTGCTGCCGGAGGCCCTCGAAGTCTGGTCCGTGGACCTGCTGGGGCGCCTGCTCCCCCGTCATCTGGAGATCATCTACCGCATCAACGAGGAGTTCCTCCTGGCGGTGCGTGAGCAGTTCGGCAACGACGAGCTGCGGATCCGGAACATGTCGATCATCGGCGAGCACCCGGAACGTTCGGTCCGCATGGCGTACCTGGCCACCGTGGCCGGTTCCAAGGTCAACGGTGTCGCCGAACTGCACTCCCAGCTCCTCCGGGACAAGGTGCTGCCGGACTTCGCAGAGTTCTTCCCCGGCAAGTTCACCAACGTGACCAACGGAGTCACCCCCCGCCGCTTCCTCCGCCTGGCGAACCCCGGTCTGTCCTCGCTCATCTCGGACACCATCGGCTCCGGCTGGGAGACGGATCTGGACCGGCTCAAGGAACTGGAACCTCACGCGGAGGATCCGGCTTTCCGCGCCGCGTTCGCTGCGGTCAAGGCGCACAACAAGGACCGTCTGCGTGACGAGCTCCTGCTCCGCGACGGCCTGGTGGTCGGAGAAGGTCACCTGCTGGATGTGATGGTCAAGCGTCTCCACGAATACAAGCGGCAGATGCTCCAGGTTCTGCACATCGTCTCGCTGTACGAGGGCGTCCAGTCCGGCCGGGTGGCTGCTTCCGACATCACCCCGCGCACGTTCATCTTCGGTGCGAAGGCTGCGCCGGGCTACGCCATGGCCAAGCGGATCATCCATCTGATCAACGCCGTCGGCTCCGTGGTCAACTCGGATCCGCGGGTCGAAGGCCGCCTGAAGGTGCTCTTCCCGCCCAACTACAACGTGACCCTCGCCGAGCGTGTCATCCCGGCGGCGGATCTCTCGGAGCAGATCTCTCTGGCCGGCAAGGAGGCCTCGGGCACGGGCAATATGAAGTTCGCCCTCAACGGCGCCCTGACCATCGGCACGGACGACGGCGCGAACGTGGAGATCCGCGAACTGGTCGGAGACGACAACTTCTTCCTCTTCGGCATGACCGAACCTGAAGTCGCCGCATTGTGGGCCAAGGGCTACCGGCCCAGCGACTTCTACCAGGAGAACGAAGACCTGCGGCGCGCCATGGACCTCATCGCCTCGGGAGCTTTCTCCGGCGGTGACCGTTCCACCTTCGAACCCATCGTCTCCAATCTGCTCTACGACGATCGCTTCATGGTGCTGGCGGACTACGGGTCCTACCTCAAGGCTCAGCGCAAGGTGGACGCCGCCTACGCCGACCAGGACGGCTGGACCCGCTCGGCCATCCTGAACGTGGCCCGCTGCGGTTTCTTCTCCTCGGATCGGTCGATGCGTGACTACATCGACCGTATCTGGAACACCCCGCCGTCGCTCTGAGCGGCGCAGAAGGCCCCGGCCACCGCCCGGTGGCCGGGGCCTTTCGCTGTCCACTCCGGCCAGAGCGCCTCTCCCCCGGGATGGAATGATTCAGACGCGCCGCGCCACGTTAACAAGCATCCGAGCGGCTCAGGGCAGAGACAATGGCACCTTCACAGGATGCGGGTCACCTGAGGGTCGACGACGACGGCGCGCTGGCCTCGCTGGTGGGTGACCTCTCGCTCCGCAGCGAGGATTTCGCGCGGCTGTGGGCCAGGCACCCGGTGAAGAACTGTGTCTCGGGGGTAAAGCACCTGCGCCATCCGGAGCTGGGCGAGCTGGAGCTCTGGTTCGAGGTGCTGGACTCCCCCGACGGCTCCGGCCATCGAGTCCTGATGTACACGGCGGAGCCGGGGAGCGCGTCGGAGGAATCGCTCAGGCTCCTGAGCATTCTGGTGGGCTCCGACGCGGCTGACTCAGACTTGCCTGTGGTCAAACGCGGGTCAACCGCTCCACCAGCAGCCTGAGCGGTTCCGGTTCCTCCCCGGGCCGCAGCTCGGAGGCGAGTGCCCCGGCCAGGAGTTCCTTGCGGCCGGAGGCCACGCCACAGAAGCGGTGAAGCTGCTCCTCAAGAGGCCGTCCCTGCCAAGCGGGTTGTTGCTGCAAGGTGAGCAGTTTGGCGCCGAGGCCCAGACTCTCGATGACCTGCACGGTGCGGCCGGTGCCCAGCGCGCGGATCAGTTCCTCTTCCAGGTCGGCGCGGCAGACGAAGAATCCGTGAGACGGCAGCTCCCGTTCGTGGTCGACGGGTCGTCCCGCGGCTTCGAGAGCGCGCATCACGAATCGCGCTTCACCGGCGTCGCAGAGACCCAGAATCTCGGCGCTGGGCGTGACGGCGAGAATCCGCAGGAGCACCCGGCGGACGTTCGTCACGCCACCGAGGTCCACGAGGCTGACCCGTTCGAGGTCCACGCCTTGGCGCAGGGCGATCTCCCGCACCGCGGCGACGTCACTGACGCCTTCGAGAAGCACCGCGGTGGTCCGGCGTGTCTCGTCAGCCTCCGCCCAGGTCAAACCCTCCATAGCGGCTCAGTCTGGCAGCTCGGCCGCGCGCCGACAAGGGTTCCCGCATGACCCGGAACAGAATGCCCCTTCCTCTCCATATGCTAATTTGCTAGCATTCTTGCATGGCAGAGAAGCAGCCGAAGGTGCAGTTCAACGTCTACCTTCCGCCGGAACTGATCAAGGCGGTCAAGCATCGCGCGGTGGATGAGGGCGTCTCGCTTTCGTCCTTGGTGGAGAACGCCCTCGCGGAATACCTGAAGGAGCGGCAATGATTCCGGAATTGATCGTCAGACCCATCATCTACACGTCACACCGGGAGAACTGGCTCGCCCTCCTGGAATGTCTCGGAGCGGTCCGCCTCACCGACGACCCCGCATGGACCGTGCTCGAGTTCCGGCACGGCCGGGTCGCGCTCCACGCGGCTGAGGACGGATACCCGGACGGCGCCGTCAGCCTGGGATTCGAAACGGACAGCCTGGAGGCGTTTCTCGCTGCCGTTCCGTCCACCCCCGCCGTGCGGGTCGAGACCCACCAGGCGGGCCATGGGGAATCCGTCCAGGTCACCACGGCGGACGGCCTCCGCTTCCTGATCGATCCCACGACGCCCTCGGGTGCCGGGAACGGTGGCCTTGACACCTGGACCGAAGCCCTGCGGATCGCCGCCGACGTCCCGGGAGCAGCCGAGGAGCTCGAGCTCCTCGGGCTGCGCAGGCACCTGACCGAAACCAACGGCCAGACGATCACGTTGCGCGCCGCCGAGGGAACCATCCTGGTCCACATCGGGGAGGCCGGAGCGCCGGACGCGGAATTCTCCGTGGGCACCACCGACCTTCAGGGGTGCCACCTGCGGCTGCTGAACGCCGGAATCCAGCACGACGTGATCGATGAGACTTTCGGCCGGACCCTGCGCGTGCCCTGCCCCGG
>Ga0153950_1000300_pt1 | contig 21901 bp, 17 predicted proteins | sample TSNJ034MetaG_FD_104737 | JGI IMG/M metagenome (GOLD analysis project Ga0153950, IMG submission 104737) | Attine ant fungus gardens microbial communities from New Jersey, USA - TSNJ034 MetaG | ecosystem: Host-associated > Fungi > Mycelium > Unclassified | place: USA: New Jersey, Wharton State...
AGCATTATATGTACAAATTGCAAGCATTTTGGTGGCTGCTACCATCGGCTCCGAAATATAATTAGATTAAAAACTGTAATTTATCACAACAATTTTCAAAATTAGTCAAACAATATCTCATCCCTCGCGTGTCAAGTAATTGCTACGTAATTTTTTTTCTGGAACTAACGGAAATATCAGCTTTTTCGGCACTTTTTGGAGGAAAAGTAAGGGCTCGTGTTATATAAATGCTATTTTTTCAGGCATCTGGTGTTATATAATTGCTATGTAAAATATTTGCACTTATGTTCGTTTTTTGTTAAAAACAGCAACCGATACCAATCTTTTTTTACTTCACCACAAAATAAGGCAACTTAAACTTCCACGCAATTTCAACCCTCTTTTCATCATACACCACTATCTCCTCTACAAAAGAATCTATCAGTACTCCTGTCACTGCAGTAACACCAGCATAATGCAACAGCTTCTCCACATCATTTTCGCTTGAAATCATTTTTTCCTGGTACTCTATTTCTTTTTGCTGCAGCGTCTCTATCTGACTTTCCAAAGCTTCTTTTTGAGCAGCTATATCATTTATCTGTTCAAGATAGTACTCTGCCTTTCTTCCAGAGAATACATATTTTTCATAATACGTTTTCCTGGCATTTTCCAGATCCTTACTGGCTGTAATTAACTGTTGCTTTTGACAGACAACATAATCACATTTCCCCTTTATTTTTTCAATATAGCTCTCTTTCATCTTTTGATAATCCCCCATCCGCACCATTTCCTGCTGCAGCATATAGAGCACAAGCTGTTCCAGAAACATCACATTGATTTCCTTCACACAGTCCTCATAACCCGTAGAATATCTCTTCCCGCATTCAAAATATGGATTTCGTACATTTTTACGTAGGGTTAGAGACTTCCCACAGCAACCGCATCTTACCGCTCCTACCAATGGATGTTTCTCTCTACCCACAGCCCTCTCGCACTTTCTCTTGGGTTTCTGAAGGGCATCAAAGGTTTCCCGGTCAATAATCGGTATATGATGATCCCTATATACTTTCCACTCACTCATTGGCTTCCTGCATGGTTTCCCGCCCACTTCCTTACGCTCAAACTTATCATAGACCACATCCCCTGCATAAAACGGATTATGCAATATACTATAAATATAAGTACCATCCCATATAAGCTGTTTTGTCTTTGGTACTTTGATATTCTCGCCAGAATCCAGCTTAAACTGAACCGGTGTCTTAACCTTCTCCGCGTTAAATATTCTGGCTATCTGGGAAGAGTTCATGCCTTGCATTGCAAAATCAAATATTCTTCTAACAACTTCAGCTTCCTCTTCCTTAATTACAGGCTTATGGCAATCTTCTTCATCTTTCTTATAGCCAAAAGGAAATTGGCTGCTGATATAGAGGCCCTTCTCTTTTTTTATTTCCAGAGATGATTTTACCTTAACGGATAAATCCTTGCTATAAAGGTCGTATAAAAGACTGCGGAAATTAGTATCCAGATCTGCAACAGTCCCTTTATAATTCTCACTGTCATAATGATCATTTACAGAAATAAACCGTATACCCAAAAAGGGAAATATCTGCTCAATATAAGAGCCAAGCTCAATATAGTCTCTGGAAAATCGTGAAAAATCCTTCACAATAATAACATTTATACCGCTTTTCTTTACTTCCTCCAGCAGTTCTTTAATGCTTGGCCGGTCAAAATTTGTCCCGGAATATCCATCATCACGGAATTCACGTAGTTCCACACTATATTCATCAAAATGTTTTAAAATATACTTTTTTATTAAGAATCGCTGACTCCCAATGCTATTACTTTCATCTTTTAATACTTCATCCTCTTTCGACAGGCGCAAATACATAGCAACAACAATTCTTTTCTTCATAACCTGCCTCCTTCCCTGGAAAGCAACTCATGGGCAGTAAAGTGAAAATGTATCTCTAAACGCTTGTCTGGATAAATCTCTATTCTTTTTATCAAGCCCTGTATCAGGCCTTTTTCCAATTGATCCCCATTTTCCCATTTCATCAGGCTATGCAGGAAACGTTTTTTATTGCTTAATTTGGTCCCCACCATTTCATAGTCCGATTCTAAAGACTTTATTCTTTCCTCTATATAGAGCTGCTGTTCTTCATTTTCTTTTTTTTGAGTGGAAAATTGCTGCTTCGATATTTTACCTGCATGATATTCCAAATATTTTTTACTTAGCAACTCACTCTTTTTCGTTAATTCTTTTTTTGATTCATGGATTTCTTTCAAGATTTTTTCTTTTACTTCCGTAACATTCTGCTTATTCCATTCAACCAGATCTTTCGCCTTGATGCCGTGTAAGGAAAAGTCTATCCTTAAGGTTTCTTTTAGAATGTCTAGCAATTGATATTCGGAAATATGCTTGGAAGCACACTTAAGCTCATCTATGCGCTCGCTGTTTTTACACAAGTAGTTGTAATTTCTTACGGCATCACCTGAGGAAAGAATCCTTACGGAGCTTGCTCTATTCATTTTTTTCCCGCACTCTCCGCAATATAATACATCCTGAAAGGAATCTTCCTCTAAAGGTATTATGTGTGTATATCCTCTTTGCTTACAAAACTTCTTCGACTGCTCTTCAAATCTCTTGGCTACACGATAGTATACCTCTTCTTCCACCAAAGCTTTGTGGGTATTTTCCCTGATGCACCATTCGTCATCCATTACACCATGCTTTTTCATTTTTTTCCTGAATTTTGAACCCGCTCTGCCCTGTAAAAGATTCCCAATATAAACGGGATTAATCAGCATCTCTTTCAGGCTGACCGGGCACCATTCTTTCAAGTTTTCTCCGGACGCCTGGAACACATGGCCATAAGCCCGGTATTCTGTAGGCCGGTGTATCTTCCTTTCATAAAGGTCTCTGGCGATATCCTTCATGCTTTTTCCTTCATCATACATCCGGAAAATATCCACTATAACAGCACCTGCTTCCGGCTCCGGGCACAGCACTTTCTTATCTTTTTCCTGTTTTACAAGATAACCATAGGGGGCTATACCACCTGTATAACTGCCATTCTCCTGTTCTGCCTTTTTGACAGCAGTTATCTTATTTGAAATGTCCCTGGCATACATCTCATTAACAAGATTCTTCAAATTCATGCTTAACTTTGCGTTATCACTATCTACGGTAAGGCTATCATACCGATCATTCACTGATATAAAGCGTACCCCCAGGAAAGGAAAGATTTTCTCAAGGTAATTCCCTGTCTCTATATGGTCACGCCCAAACCGTGAAAAGTCCTTTACAATGATGCAATTTACTTTATACATCCGGATGTCCTGTAATAAACGCTCAAATTCATTCCGGTCAAAATTAGTTCCGCTCTTTCCCAAATCCGCATAACTGTCATATAATTTTAATTCAGGATGCTGTTTGATATATTCCTTGGCAATCACAATCTGTGTTTCGATGGATTCATCCTTTTCATTATGGTTACTTGAAGACAGGCGGGCATAAATACCAGTGTTATATACCTGTCCCTCTGTTTCATTAATAAGTACCTCTGCAAAGGTTTCTCTACTTCTTTTTTTGGATGTTCTTGGCATTATACCACCTCCCTGGAGGAAAGCGGCTGCTTATGAAGCCGTTCCCTATCTTCTTGAAAATGGGATAATAAAAGCAGTTTGGACAACCGTTCTTGAAACCGCAGGGTAATCTCTACCTTCTTATCTTCGTATACGTTTATCCTGAAAATAAATGACATAAGTATATTTCTATCAATTTCTGTCATTGATAGAGCCTGTTTAAATTTCTCCAGATTTACTCCTGCAGCAATGCCGGATTTAAACAGTTCCTTAATCATATCTTCCTGTTTTTTCAAATCAACTTCCGCTTCCTGATAATTTTCTTCATAAATATTACTTAAATTTTTAAAATCTTTTTCTGTTATTAGCCCTTCTTTTAGATCCTCATATAAACTTCCCAAAAGAGTTAAATATTTTTCTTTCTCTTTATGGAGTAATGCTATTTCTTTATCAAACATTGCCACTTCTTCAAAACATATGTCCTTCTGTTCCAAATAGCTAAGCTGCTCGCATTTCTCAAGATATAGACCCACATTTGTCTTCACGCTTTGCAGTACGATTTCAGATAACACTTCCTCCTCTATTCCATGCCTGCTACATCCTTCTCCTCTGTGTTTGGTTTGGCAAATAAAGTATACTTTCTCTTTCCCTTTATAGCGGTTCACCCGTCTGATCATAAGTTCACCACAGTCTCCACAATACAACAAACCGGCAAAAATATGCGCCCTTTCCTTTCCTTGTGCTGCTCTGGTATCTACCGTTAATAATTTCTTTACCATCTCAAAATCTTCTTTTGATATAATAGCTTCATGAGTCGCTTCTACACGTATCCATTCATCCTCAGGCTTTTTTACAGCCTTCTTTACCTTGTAACTTATTCGTTCTTCCCTGCCTTGCACCATGGTTCCCAGATAAATTTCATTCGTAAGGATTCTTTTTACTGCCACTGCTGACCATTTTGTTCTCTTACCTGTGGCAAAGCTGGTGCTATAGTTTTCGCCATGGATTCTCTTATATTCCATAGGGGATAATATTCCTGAATCATTGAGCTTATCTGCAATACCGGTAGTACTCATCCCTTCTATTTTCCATAAGAAAATACTCTTAACAATTCCGGCAGCATAATCATCCGGAACTAATCTATTTTTATTTAACTTATCTTTCCTATATCCATATACGACAAATGCTCCAATGAATTCTCCATTTTCCCGTTTGATTTTCTGGCTGCTTTTTACTTTCTGAGAGATGTCCCGGCAATAGGAATCATTGATAAAGTTTTTAACCGGAATCACCAGGGATGTATCATTTTTATCTGCTGTCAGGCTGTCAAAATTATCTGTCACTGCTATAAACCGCACACCAAAAGCCGGGAAGGTTTTTTGGATTAACCGCCCGGCCTCTATATAATCACGTCCCAACCGGGACAGATCTTTCACTATCACACAGTCAACATTCCCGGCTTCTATATCCTTCATCATCCTTTGGAATTCCGGACGTTCAAAATTAGCCCCGGAATATCCATCGTCAACATAAATGTCATATATCTGCATATCATTATGTTTTCTGATGAATGATCTGAGTAAATCACGTTGGGAACTGATACTGTTACTTTCAGTTTTCTTCATGCCACTTACATTTGCATTGCCACTGGTTTTGCTGTCCTCGTCGTCGCGGGACAGACGAAGATATATGGCAGCATAATACATTTCTTTTGCTTTCATCTGCGTCAACTCCTTAACTTTATTATTGTAGTCAGTTAACCCGTCCTACGAGGTTACAGCTATAATTTGCAAGTACATTGTACCCACAATAAAGTCAGGATTTACGCTATTTAGTCCTGACTTTAAGTTAACATAATTTATTTCTTTTGTAAAGGGTATATCTGTCATATGGCTGAACTGTTACTTACTAAAAATGAATTTCTGTTGATTTTGATATATACTGTTTCATCCTGTCATTTACAGTCTCCTGTGTATCGCTGTAGTTCAACTTCACAATATAATCCCCTACCCCTACCAGATAAGGATTCTTTACCTTTTCTATGTATTCCGTTACTCTGGCAGCAACACTTTTATCAATATTAATTTCAATATTTCGGATATCCACCAGTTGTTCTCGATCTGCATCCCTGATATCTATATTTCTCATTTGCTCCAATTCTTGTATGGTAGGTAACATATTCCATCCCTCGTTCACTTTTCTTTATAGTTTATTTATCAATCAAGTTGTCCTATACCATAAATGGACAAATATAAAGCAGGCAGGATTTTCTCCTGCCTGCTTTAGTTTATTAAATACAACTTATCTTGTGCTATCTACTATATTCCCAAATATTTTTTCTATCTTTTCATCAGCTTTCTTTGCAATAATTATACAAGAATAGATTATTATTAAATCTATCAGTGCTAATGCAACAATAACTTTTATCATATCTCAGCCTCCCTTTCAAAGAATTTATTGTAATTGCTTTCTCAAGCTGTCCAATACACTCCCATTCATTCCAATGGTACTGAACCGTGGGTATTCTTCCAGTTTCGATCCATCTTTATATGCCCTTACTATAATCTTGTAATCATCCCGTTCCGGTGTATACAGAGGAATCATAAATGCCAGTTCTTCCTCTTCCAGATAGGTTGCCGGGCTGTATTCGTAAACTGTATTAAGTCCCGGATTTAATGCCGTCATTTCTTCCGGGAAGATTACCTCTACCCGATCAGCATATCCGGTGGTGGTGATAGTCAGTAACCCGCTTTCCCCTGCTCGGAAAATGGGGGCGTGGGGTTCCAGGATGCGGGTCAGGTTGACCGTCAGGGTAAACTCTGTCAATCCGTGAGTTTCAATCCTCTCATTACCTACATTATCTACTGCATGGAGTTCCACTGTAAAATCTCCGGTAAATAATGCTGAATCCTCTGATAAATTCAAGGTTAATGTACTGCCGTCCTCTGAATAGATGATCTTTGTGGAGCCATTATCCGTATTGGTAATGACCGCATAAAATTCATTCATACCGCTGCCGGAATCCGTTGCCTGCAGTACAATTGTATGATTTTCATTATCCCGGTCTATGGTCTCAATGTCTTTCAATGCTCCCAGTCCCATTATCTCCGGCGGTGTACTGTCTCCAATCAGGAAGATGCTGTTTGTTAAATCTGCTGACTTATCAGAATATACAACACTTTCACCAGAATCCACACCGACAATAGGGGTAACCCTTATCTTAACGCCATCCATGCTTGGCGGAAGGGTGAATTTTTGAGTGACGCCCAGATCCTTACACCAGTTAAATCTCTTAGTTACGGTATAAGCTGCATCCTGCAATACAAAATTCCCTGTGATGCCCTTATCCAGAAGTGCTGCCTTCGTTTCTATTTCACTATTAGTAATTTCGATTTCCGGCTTTGTATAGATATTCATTTGTGCAGCCTCACCGCTTCCCGGCTGGGCTTCAAAAATGCTGCGGGTAATCTGATAGCTCACACTGGCATTCCCTTGCATATAAGAATCAAAAGCAAGGGTAAAAAGAGTTATCCCATCACTTTTTATGTAATAGGTATTTGCAATGCCAGATGGATGCACTGATTCCTGCTCACTGATTCCGATCTGCCTGGTGAAGACATTCCATGCAACCTCCGGGTCAGTTTTACCAACGGATATGTGTGTTGTGCTGCTTAGATTCCCAGCTTTGTCTATACAGGCTACATGTAAGTACTGCAAATCTGCCGTCAGGTTAATGGTAATGGCTGCTGAAGTGGTTTTTGCTGCACTTGCAGTAACCGTGGTACCTGGACTTGTATTTATGACATAATAATATCCGTCCACCTTAGAAGTTAAAGTGTTTTCCGTGATATTGGAAGTACTGATCTCCTGTAAGCCTCCTGTTGTATAGGACTTTGCCATGTGGTAATATTTCGTTCCATTGTCAGCCGGTGCGCTCCATGACACCTTTACCTGTGTATCAGACAATGCCTGTTTTACTACCGATGCAGATGCCACTGGATCAGGTGCGGCATAGTCTGCTGCAGACACATTGTTTAAGGAAAGGCTGTTTTGATATCCTATATTTTCAGATATAATTGTCATTGCTCCGTTTCCGGATCTTGCCCCTGACTGCTGGCTGTAGCTTAAGGTATGGACAGTACTTATATAATTGCTTCCTCCATATGCCTTTTTGGAGGATTCAATTGTCTGTCCTGTCTTACCACATATTACTTGCCCTTGTGTTTTGTTGCACCCCAGTGCATACCCTGTCTTATAATGCCCTGTGGAGGAGCATGTGCTCCCACAGGTATTGCAATACCAGGCTCCATGGGAATTAGAGGCATGCTGCGCTTTCGTTATGTTATAGGGTTTGCACTGGTCACAGTAGCCATCACCGTCATCATCCCAGAACCCCCAAGTCTTGTTCCAGGCGGTACCGCACAGGACTGATATGGTACTGGTATAACAGCCGCCATACATTGATTCATTTCCGGAATGGTAATGATAACAGTCTCCATGGGTGTGATATATCAGCTCACCGCCGGTACCGCCTCGGTAACCGCCACCACCGCCAGAGCCGCCGCTGCCGCCGGTTATCCCTGTTAAAAGTATACTTTCCGTACTTCCGCCATTGCCGCCGTTTTGTATCGCTGTAGCACCGCCACCGCCACCGGCAATTAAAAAGTTATTGCCTTTCAGACTTGACGACAGGACAGTGCAGCCGCCGCCTTTCACATAAGTGCTTCCGGAACCGCCGCCATTGTAACCATTCTGACCGCCTATGTTATAAGTCAATACTTCTCCCTGATACAGGAATACCCTGGCTTGTACCATGCCGCCATAACCACCAATGTAGGAGCCATAATTACCACCTTGCGCACCATACAAGGTAATGGTATAGGCGCCGGTATAAGGTACTGTATAAGTACCAGAACTTCCGGAGTAAGGGTAAGATTGATTTACACTATTGGAGTTGGAGATATCTGTAGCGGAAGATATTTTTGTCCAGTTCGTTTTATCCCGGCTCTGGTAAAGCATGTATACTTTTGAATTACTGTCAGCCTGTAACCAGGAAAGGTCCACAGCCCCCTTGCTGCTGTTGAAGGTATAATTATCTTGCGCATATAAGACAAGTTCCACCCATTTGGCATAGAGGGTTATATTTTTTACCGGGGTTATGGTATCACCGGATTTTCCGGCAAGCAATGTGCAGGACGCATCATAGAACCATCCCCCGAAGGAGCTGCCGGACTTTGTGACCGTCGGCAGGATAATGCTGTTGTAAGTATAGGCAGCTGTTATGGTGTCCTGCTTTCCTTGTGTTCCCATAAAAGTATAAGTATTTCCTGACATCTTTCCTATAAATGGCTGAGCTTGCGTCCATTCCTTGAACGATAAGGTCTGGGTAATGCCTGCTATGCTGCTTCCGCCATTGCTATTGAAGGAAACGGTATAACCCTGCGGCGGCGTTACTTTTGCCGGATCAGCATAATAAGTGGAACCATAATCCTGTTGTATGGATGTAATCCCTGTTGTTCCGGCATAGCTTCCGCCGTTTGGGTTGATATGGATGGTGCTTTCGGATTTTACCCATTGGGCATAAAGATAGATGATCTCGTTATTTACTGTAGTTTCATTATAGATTTCCTGGCTGTCCGTATACCACTTACCAGAACCGTCAGCTTTGGTATTCCATCCGGCAAATTCATAGCCAATCCGGGTGTAAGTGTTCCTGGACAGCCGTGTGGAGGCATAAATGGTCTCCCCTTCGTAGACGGTTTCATTACCATACATGTGGACGCTCTGCTGCATTGCCTGTCCGCTTCCCCTATTAGGATTGTAGCTGATTATGTAGCGGTTCCAGGAAATCAGGTCACAGTAATGCTGTCCAAATCCTGACCCCTGTTCCAGGTTTTTACAGTCAGAATACGGACACAGGTAATAATAGTCTAAATTCAAGTCCAGGTCGGTAATGGAATAAGCTGTTTTTTCGTTCATATAAATGAGCATGGGGGATATTCGTTCCCCACAGTCGGCACAATATGCCATCCATCCGGAATTATGCGGCTGGTGACATTTGCTGGTTCCATACAGCATTCCATGATAGTATGTTGTTCCCGGATAACTGTCATGGATGCATTGCCCCGGTACATGTTCCACCATCCAGCTTCCTACAGGGACTTTTCCCTCCCTAGTGGACTTATATATATGCTCCCCTGTATTAAGCGTCCGTACCGTAGATTCTATCCCGGTATGGACGGTTTTGTCTCTGTCGTACCATGTATAAGCTGTATCACCTGCATTTGTCGTAAACGCCTTTCCGTCAGGGGAAAACGTTACATTGGGATTATTTTGCAGGGAAGAAGCTTCTACATGAAAATCATAAAAACATAGGAATCCTATAAGCCATAGTAAACAGCTTATCCATCTGACTCTCTTTCTCATATTTGCTCCTATCTGCGCACTCTGTCGCGCGGGACTAAAAAAACCAGGCAATTCCCTGCCTGGTTTTTAGCCATTACATTCAGTTTCTATTATTATCCCATGCCACACACTGCGCAGTAGGTTCCTTCTATATCAGTTATCCACGAATGGTCTACATTTTTACTAACCCATGATTCTGTCTTATATTCACAATTCCTGCATCTTTGCTCAATCAGGGCATCATGGTTACATGCTGCCGGGGTTACTTCCACCTCATATATGGCATGTGCTGTGGGAGGTACGGAAACTCCTTCTACATGTCCGCAGGTGTTGCAGATATTGTTATAGTAACCATTAGCGGTACAGGCTGCTTCATACCATACTTCCTGTCTATTGTTATGCCCAGTTGCGGAGCCGCTGCTGGTTTCCGACTGCACGTTACCGCAGATGGAACAATAAGTTTTGTTCTTGCCTGCTGCAGTGCAGGTTGCTGCCACTGTTTCTGACACATAATTATGGGACATTTTAGCAAGGGTCTCTGTTTTCGTCTTTCCGCATTCGGTACAAGTGTAGGTTATTACACCCTCCGTATTACAATTAGCTGTCTTTGTAATATTTCCTCCGTTCCGACTACAGCTTGTGTGTTGTGCTTGCGGTGTCTGCACCTGGCTGGATGGAGTTGTATTGTTGTTTGTTTCGGTATTTGCAGTACTCCTGCTGCTTTCACCGGCGGCTGTTCCCGTACTCATTGTGCCTTTTTGCGTAGTTGTGGTTTCTGGTGTCTTAGTTGTAGGCGTTGTCGCTGCCGCAGCATCTGTTGTACCATCATTACCGGAGTTACCTGCCTTGCTCGTTGTCGGACTGACTTCTTTTGTCTCTTTTGTCTCCTTGGGCTCCAAAGATTCCTCTGCTGCATCTGCTTCTAAGGTCTCAACTGTCTCCTGCGTTTCTTCTGTTGCGAAAGTATCGGTCTCTGTTTCCAATGTTCCGTCTGTTTCTATTTTCTTACTGCATCCCCCGATTACCAGCAGGGAAACAATTAATAGCATGATTATTGTTTTTCTTTTCATAAATCCTCCCTGTTTCATCTCCTTCTGTACTTGTCCATGTAATTGAAAAATAGTATAAACCCTTACATTATGTTGATACTTGTTTTTAATTCTCAACAGTTCTTATACTGTTTATGGTAACATTCCAACCTGATAAAGTCAACGATTGCAGCGCCCATACAGGCATTTCCGGCATTTTAAATATCCACTCTGCCTGTTAATAAATCTATCCCTGTCAATATTTTTATCAACATCCCTTTACATAGATCCAGAAGCTGATAATATATCCTGCCAGCAGGTACGGTGCAAAAGGTTTTCTTTCCGACAATAAGGTTTTCAGAGACTTCCGGAAAACAGCCTTACCGCTTTCTACAATAAGAAACAGGAATAGCGGAAGTAACAAGAAAAGCAGGGATACCGGAATACCGCAGGGATTCTCCATAATTAATATTGCCGGCAGCATTGCTAAATAGATAAACCCATCCCCCTTTGCTACAGCCTTTACCATGCAGCAAAATACTACCGCTGCTATATAGGCACATAAAAAATATAACTTCCCCCATTCATATGTGTTATTAAAAAAGCAGAAGAGAATAAAGAAGGACACATTCTGTATCAATAAGTAAACTAAAATGGGTACATCCAGCAACTTTGTTTTAAAATCTGTATATGCCAGAAAAGATAAGAATACCAGATTCCCTATATGCATCCACAATACTGCCATATCTACCTTACCAACAGAAAAAAGCATTGTGGAGAAAAACAAGATCGCAAAAAAAATTATTTCCTTCCTTTCGATTGGCAGGCTTCCGGCAGCATCCAGACTGTTAAAGTATTTCCGCACCTGCTTATACAGGTATATGGCAATCAAAGAAGCCAAAATAGCCTCTGCCATGGTCAGCAGGTTAATCCATGATCTTAGATACACGCAATGTCCCCTCTATTACTGCTTTGTGGAAGGTTTCTTCCTTGTCTCTTGGTATGTACACATTGATCACTGTTGTTGGCGTTTCTCCATTGGCAGTATCTTCCTTTTTGACTTCCAGACCAGTATTTGTGAAAGCTTTTGTTATATAGGTGTCTTTAATGATAGGTTCAGACACAATCTGTTCCCCTGTCTCATCTTTTTCTTTCCGGATAACATACAGGTTGATACGGTCACCTTCCCGCAGGATTCCACCTACTACCTGGTCAAAATTATTTACACTGAAGGATACTTCCACCGGATTTGTTATACCTTCACTCATATCAATCTCCTGAAAGCTGCCTGCATGAATGATTTCCATAAGCTCTATTTCCTTTTTTGCATATTGTCCAATCAAATCCATGGGATTGGAAATATAGTCATCCGGCAGGATGCGGCTGTCTCTGGTGACTTCTTGAAACAGGTCATGGACATTTTCATTTGTCACCTTTGTATTTTTTTCTAAGACTTGTGCCGGTATAAATGTTGTTACCTCATAATTCTTGTAGTCATTTACTGCCGCCGATTCTATGGATACCAGCACCGCATATAAGATAAGGAAGCCCAGCACACAGAACACAAGTATCCTTGTTTTCATTTTGGTATTTTTCTTCCCTTCTTCCGCTCCCTGTTGTCCATCTTCAAAAACATCATTTGTTTTCTTTTTCTTTATCATAATAGCCATCCTTTCACTTACCAGCTTTCTATCTCATAGTCTGTTATTTGTACCATTCTGTGATAATTTACGGTGGTTGTTATTTCTTCCAATGGAGTACCGCTTTCATACAATGTTTTCCCATTCGCCCTGGTATATAGGCACAATTCTAATTTTGCTTCTATGGAAGTCCTCTCCAGTACCTTGGTTTCACCATCCCAGGTTGAGTGTATGGTAATAACCGGTATACTGGTTCCTTCCACTATTTTTTCCAGTATCCAAGTTCCATTATTACAATAGTACCATGTTACCCGGAAACCGCCGTCATTTAGCTTCTTCACTTCGTATAATCTCAGATACTGAACCTTCACTTCCCCGTGAAGCATTGGGTTATTGGAAGTCAGGTTATCATCCAGATTCAGATTGGTCTTCAAAGAGGATAAAAACCTTTCATAACATTGATCCAGAAAAGGGTCATTCTGGATATTCCCTATATCGCCTGTACCTGCATAGTCCGTGGATGATACGATAATTCCCGTTCCTGTACCTGATGCGTAAGTTAATTCAATATTTGGAATCAGGGAAGATAATAAGCTGTTGGTAACAGCAGAGTCTATTTTTTCATAATTGGAATTTGCCACCCGTTCCCAATATGCCGCCACCATGATTAGAAAAATGATTATGAACACGCACATTGCTAACAGGTAAATATGTGCTCCGCCTTCTGTTTTCCTGTTTTTAAATGCCATACTTACACTCCTCACTTGCCCAGGAAGGTACTTTGAAATTGAAAGGTAAAATCATCATATCCTTCACTGGTCTGTAAAAGCCATTCGCCGGTATCTGCCAAAACAGGTACTTTTATTTTCCCCTTTACATGCAGTACAATCTTGTCCCCATAATTTGTCTGGCTCATAGTGGTGTCTTCAAAGCTAATATTTATCACCCCTAAATCAGCCAGTTTTTGTGTGAGGGCAGTTTTATTTGTACTCGTCAGATATCCGTCCACTTCCATGGCAAGCATATATTCTCTCAGGCTCCATTCTGCTCTCTGTTTGACACTAATCTGCCCGAACAGCAGGATGGCGTATAAGAGTAATGCCAATATCGGTATAACAGCTATAAGGGTGCTAATCATGTTAGCGTCCCCCTTAACTTTTTTGCATCTACTTTCTCTTTTCATGTATTTCCTCATTTCTGTGCGGGCTAAATGCAAACCTATCTGTTTTGCTTTTGTCCGTGCGTCCTCAGCGAATACCGCCAAGAACGCACATTCAAATATACTGCCAGCTCCCACACAAGCAATATGTGCTTATTCAGTTTTTACGGGAAAAGCCCGTTGATCTGTGTGGTTGACTTAGCAAAAAAGTTTGTAAAGATTGTGGAAATATTTTCCCGGTACATAACAGCGATAACCAAGACGATAACAATTGTTACCAGGACACTCATAAAGTGGCTGTCACCTGAAATCTTTTTACTGGTTCTGTTCCTCATTTTGTTTGAAAGCGTAATCCATTTGTTGTCTAAAGCTGATGATAAAATTTTAATCATTTTTGATCCTTTCCGCCATTCTGTTGGCTAAAAAATAAAAAGCATGGCTGAATGTATTGCATTTCAAATCTGCTCTCTTGCTTTTCGCTTTTTAGTTTATTAACTTTTACTTATAACCCTGATTTTATATAGCATCCACCTCCCTTCCCGCTTTTCTTAGTAATTTCTATTTAAAAGAGCCCGTTGAAAGCGTCTCCCAGGGTCAGCATCACTATGTACATGATGATTGCCATAATACCGACAAACACCAGAGTTTCCACCAGTAGTATGACAGATTCCTTCTTTTTTTCTTCTTTCAATAACATGGCATCATTGATGCCGTCAATCTGCTTGCTCATGTCATCGAAAATCTTTACGATATCTCCGGTTGCCATGGATTGCTTTATGGCTATGGCAAGGACATCTATGTAGTGGTTTGAAAATTTCGCTTTAAAATTGTTTACAGCTGTTTCCACATCCTGCCTTCCTAATATTTCCGTGCTAAGCTCCTGCAGGGCCTTTGCCAGTCTGGGAGATTTTACAATCAGATGGCACTCATATATGGCATTTACTATGTATACACCGGATCTTGTGTGCAGCTTCAATGAATTGTAGATGGTTTCAATATCAGATAACATCTCGACATTATCCAGCTCATTGTTCTTTTTTAGTGCCCTTCCTAATACAAAAAAACCAATCACCATGGCCGGTACTGCAAACATGGCATGGAGTTTCCAGCCTATAAAAAAGAATGCCATTCCAATCACGGCACATAAAAACTGATACTCGAAGGGTGTAATTTTCCCTCCCGATTTATAATGCAGTCCAGTTGCATAAATCATGCTGTTGATGCTTTGATACCTGTTTTGCCCGGACTTTGCACTGGTAAGGCTTTTCACTGTCTTTTCTTTTGCTTTTTGCAAAATCATCTCTGCCTGTTTTACATAATTCTTCTGAATTACATACAACATTGCTCCAAAACCTGCACATAGGATAATCCGTACAAGGATAATCCCTGTTGTTAATTCTCCTGTCTCCATTTCGTCTCCTTTACCATCTCTATATGTGAATCATTTCGTCTTTTAGTCTTTAACCTGCATCCTAAACAGCATATACCATAATGATCCCAGGAAAACACATACCATGTAACCTAATAAGATTTGCCCTGCCATGCCTGATTGTAATATCCGGATTCCTTCGATTATGTTGTTGCTGCCATTCACTGATACAATCACCATGTAGAACATCACGATTCCCAAAAACAGCATAACGGCAATACCTACACGTCCTTTGCGGACAATTACCTTCTGTTTCTCAACAGAAGCATTCTTCTTTTCAGCTATGACCATAAACTGGTCTATAATATCCGCATAGGCAAGGGAGTGTCTTGAAGTAATCTCCAATGCTTTTATCAGGTCTTTGAACAGTTTATATTCCGTGTGGTCTGCCAGCCACTTCATTGCCCCTCTGACATCCCCGTTTGCCCGCGCTTTGGTTACTGCCATGGACACATTTTCCCGGATGGGATTCCCTACATAGCCGGCAGATGCTTCCAAAATGGTCAATATATCCTGATAGGATTTGGAAAAGCTGGATATGACACGCATGAAAGTAGGAAATTCTTTCTTTACCGCTTCATACTGCCGGTCTGCCTGTAAGCGCATCATAAGGTAGGGAATCAGCAATACCAGTGCAGCCACAAGCAGGGTGTTCCGTACTGTACTGAATAATAATCCAAAGATAATTACCAGGCCTGTAATCAGGAGCGTAGAGAAAATATAGGTAACTCCGTTCAGCCAGGGGATTTTATTCTGCAGTCCGCTGTAGATAATCTGTATTTCAATCCGTTCTGTTAACGGGAGCCGGACAGCTTCACCCTGTAGCTGTTTTACTTTTTCAATCTCTTCTTTTTGCAGTAAATGTCCTTGATTCAACTGTCTTAATACATTATCCCATGATTTTTTCAACCTTTCTGTCTGTATCAGGGTGATATATAAGAGCAGGATAACAGAAACCGCTATCAGTAAGGACACTGCCTTGATAATTATGGGATAGTACATTGATATTACTTCCATTAGCTTATACCTCCTGGCACCGATTCGTAGATTACACTGTTCTTCTCATTATCCCAGCCACGGATTTCAATCAACTCCTTTATCTTGAAATCCTCCATATATATTACATAAGAAAAGTTATTGCTTAAGATGCGCAGGATATCCTCCTGTGAATAATCGGATGCACGCTTTGCAAGGTCAGCCAGACGGATTAAAGCTTCTTCTGCACAGGATGCATGTAACGTTGTCATGCAGCTTGCACCGGTACAGGAGGCGTCAAAAAGGTATCTTGCCTCTTCCCCTTTTACCTCACCGATAATAAACCAGTCTATATCCAGTAATAAACCGTTTTTTGCAAGGTCTTTCAATGTATAGTGGATTCCTTCTCCCCTGTTCTCTATGGTATTTTGACATATAATGTCAGGGTGATAATCAGAGAACATTTCATCGTTCTCCTGAATGCAAAGGATGGAGGAGTGATAGGGGAAATAATCCAAAAGAAGATTGATTAATGTGGTTTTCCCACTTCCGCCTTTTCCACAGAAAAGCATGGAGCTTCCTGTTTCCACTGCCTGGATCAGGTAAGCTATCTGATATAACGAAAACATGCCTTCCCTTAAGAGTTCTTCTATACGGTACTTAAACTTGGGAATTTTCCGTATGTGCATACAGGGGTATCGGTTGGAATTAATCAGGTCTGTGGTAATATTAAACCGCAGCCTGTAGGCTTCGTTTGAGTTGATATCTGTAAAATACTGCACTGCATTCAAATTACTTAAATTTACCTGATTCCTGGTGGCTACCCTTTGGATGAAACCCCTGTAATGTTCCTCGCCGCGGAAAGTAATGTTGCTGACCTGCCTCTCGCCTTTGCATTTCACGGTTATCTTAGTCGGCTCAATCAGCTTGATGTCGGAGATATTCGGGTCATTAATCAGCTCGTCCACAATATCATAAGACCACATATATTTCATGTAACCCTGCAGTACCCCTTCTTTTTCTGCCTTTGTTAAAGGGTACTGGTTGATCCTCTCACGGACGTATTCGATAAATTCTTCCTTTTTCAATAATCCGGTTTCATAAGAGTGCAGCGGTGCCAGATTTTCTGAACTGAAATATTGGATGGTCTTATCCACATATTTGTCAATGTCAGTATACTGGTTTTCAGCATTATCATTCTTAATCATGCACTCCGCAGTTCTCTTATTCAGGTACTTCCACATATCCGCTTCTTTCATGGTATTGATATTTAACATATTTGCTCCCATCTGCCGCCACAGGCGGCATATAAATCAGGAAGTGTGAAGATGTCCTTTCTTCATACTTGCTCCTGTCTTTGCGCTTTCGCACATATACAATTCAAGAGGATTAAAAGCTGTCTTCTTTTAAACCTCTTCACTTCTTATTCCGGCATTTATCACCCATGCCATACTTTATTCAAAATAACTGTCCTCCTTATGGATACGCAAGAACCTCCCTATATCCCCAATCTCTTCCGTAACCGGCATATCAGGCAGGGCTGACAGGATATCCTTCCGGTACCTGACCCCTGCCCTGCTGTCCAGTATGGAAAACACGCAGGTATCTGTCTCCCTCCGTATCCCACGGCCAATCCACTGGCGAAGCTTAATGAGCATGCCCGGTACAATAACCTCCCTAAGATAGTTGTGGAAATCATCATACAGGGACTTTTCATACTCCGTTACCGGATCGGGTGCCATGAAAGGCAGCTTCACCACGATAAGGGAGGAGAGGACGTCCCCTGCAAGGTCAATTCCTTCTCCGGCACTGTCACTTGCCAGCAATACGCCGTTTTTGCTTCTCCGGAAAGAATCAATAGCTTCCAGCCGTCCTTTTCCCATACAGAACAGGGGAAACTCCTTTACCATGACGCTAAGTTCCTGATAAGCAATCTCCATCATCCGGTATGAGGTAAATAATGCCAGTGTGTGCCCATGGGTCTGTCTGATCAGTTCACATAGACGCCTGATAATGGCATCCATGTAGATACTGTCTTTTTTATCTGGAAAAGGCATGTCTGCTGGCAGATACAACAATGCATGATCCCAGTAATCAAAAGGGGACGCTTTGCTGGTTGTGAAAATCCTATGCTGCTCCAGTAAGTCAATGCCGGTCTGGTGCATATAGCGGCTGAAATCATGATTGACTGATAAGGTAGCAGAAGTCAGTATGCATGTTGTCTCCCGCTTCCATATATCCTCATATAACAGGAAATCAAGCTGTTTTGGCAGGGCACAAAGCCGGCAGGCAGCTACGCCTGTATGCTCCAGCCAGTAGATCAATCCCTCATAATCCAGCAGCGCCATGAGTTTTTCCTGTATCTGCTCCATCCGGCTGTTAAGCAATGCATAGATTCTGGTTTTTTCATGGTTTATCGTATAGAAAAACACTGACAGACTTCTTAATCTCCTTATCAGTGCCTTCAGGTGAATCCGGATGCCTGGGGAAAAAATCACCTCCGAACAGGTCCTGTCATACCTCATTCCTGTTGATTCTGTTAATAACTCGAACAATAATTCATTGTGGCGTAATATTTCCTCACACAAATAGATAATCCTGCCTTTATCAGGGTGTGAAGCTGCTGCGCGGTATATGCCGGAAACCAGACGCTCCAATTCTACGCTGTCAAAAATAATTACATACATCTGTCTGGCAGAATCAAGCAGCTTATGTGCCTCGTCAAAAATCAGGATTTCATATGGCGGCAAAAGACGCTTTCTCCCGCCTTTCTGGCTTAATATATCTGCCAGGATAAGATTGTGGTTGGCAATCTGAAAGTCAATTCCTGCACGCTGGGACTTATGTATAAAATTGCGGTACCGGCAGATGGAAGAATATTCACAGTTCCGGTGGCAGCGGTTCACACAGATACGTTCTTTTACATAATTGGTAAGAGGCAGCCCATCCAGGTCAATGGAACGTTTTCCGGTAAAAAGGGCACTCAGGGTTTCAATTAATGCCTTGTCCTCCAGGCAGTTGTTGTTGACAATGGATGACAGATATGATTTCACCCGGCTGTCACATGCATAATGGGACTTTCCCTTACGCACCACATAAGTCAGGGGCCTTTCAATAAACCGGGTTTCCAGCAGTATCCTTGATATCTGTGGTATGTATTCTTCTGTCAGGGCTTTCTGCAGGGCAATGGTCGAAGTTGATATGATGACTGGTTCCTCACCTGTATGGTACAGTCGGTATATAACTGCCGCCAGAATATAGGCATGTGTCTTGCCTGTCCCAACCTCTGCCTCACAAAGTGCCACTTTCGTTTTCTCCATGGCTTCCAGCATGGAAAGCGCAAGGGACAGCTGGTTTTCCCGAAAGGCCATACCGTACTTTGGCAAAACATCATAAAAGATATGTACTAACACTTCACTTGTCCAGTTTTCTTTCTTCCCATGCTCCTTGTTTCCGGATATCTGCAGCAGCATTTTTTCAAGGGTTTTCTGATAGTCTGTTTCTGTAAGGGGAGCAGCTTTGGAAAACATCTTTTTGGACTTTAATGTCTGTATATCCACCAAGCGGTAGCTATAAACCTTCCCTGTAAAATACTCCAGCAGGACACAGTTCCTCATTGTAACCACTATCTTCTCATTTGGTCGGAATAAGCCTGCTTCATATATTATATCTTTTATATCTGTCATACTGACAGGTTCCTTTTTCATGTGTTTTAGACTCCTTTGCTTTTCAATAGGAGAGATACAAGAATGTGGTGGAAACGGAATTCATTGGGTTGTTTTCAGCAAAAAAAGACGTTCCACCACATGGTTTCTATCTCTCCGATAGTAAAGGGAATAAACCCGCTTTATGGGTTATCCCACAAAACGGTTAAGCCCGTTTAAAAGAATGCTCTGCATTCTTCTATAAAAAAGTGTGACAGGCGTACTGCTGGTCATGCAGTCACCATAAAAGCCGCCCCTTATTCTTTCTCAAATAAGGGTGATGCATTTTCCCGATCGCTCGCCGGGCTGCCTTTCTTCAAGGCGGAAGTACCATAATACGTGACAGGGGTCATCGCAATCCATCCCACCATAGGATGTCACTGCTGCAAATGTTATCGCTCGGATCAGTTTTCACTGTCGTCTTGGCGCATTCCAGCCTGTTGCTTCCGGTTTCCCGTCCTGTTATCGTTGTGCCCATCACACCACAATATTCAATTGTCAAGGTTCTGGAAGGGCTCAAAAAAGATCCCTCTAACCAATGTCAAAAAACAAGGGGGGTGACGAGTCATTGATTAAAAAATTTTTTTAATTTTTTTTCAGACCAATGTAAACTATCCCAGACAGCACGCTTATGTACCCCCTCCCTGGCTGCAATCTGACGTATGGACAACCCTTGAAAAAAGTGGAGCCTAAATCGGCGTACCTGTGTTTCTGTTAATAACCCGCTATGTAAAAGCTTTTTTGCTGCTTCTAATGCTTTTTGTTTTTCGCTTTTGATTATTAGTTCCTGTTCAAAAGAATCCATAAGAGGGTGTTTGCTGTCCTCCAGCGCATCAATGGATACATCCAGACGGCTCTTTCTGTGTTCTTGCACTACCTGCTGATGGTAGATTTCATCTGATAAAGCTTTCAGTTCCGTAAAATCAGCTTCCGTACGTCCTGGATTACTCTTTAAATAAGCTTCAAGAGTTACCTCAACTATCCCATCCGCAAACTTATATACAATGCCCTCGCTGAACTTGTTGAGGGCATAGTCACTATCTTTGTAATTACGCATTTATTTTTTCTCCATCCAATTTTACTTTTCCGAAAAATTTGGATGGAGGGCTGCGGCAACGGTAATTATTCCACAAAAAAATAGAAGGCAACCACATTAGAACTGTGATTGCCTTCCAATCGTTAAAACATAACTGTAAAAAAACAGCGACTTTTTTGATACAGAACGCGGCATTCATCAACTTACCTATTTGTCGGCACAATAAATGTGCAAAAATAATGATGTAAATAACTGCCTTTGCTCTATGATGCTTTATCTTTTTTAGTATCATGTTCTCTGCAAACTGTTTTTGGGCTACTATACCTTCCACTCCTAAACATGCCGTTTAATGTATTGCTGTTCACAACGCTACAATAATACTTCCTACGCTCCTTTTGGGCACTTATATGCAAACAAAAAGAAGGCACCTGGGAATATCTTCCATAGGTGCCTTACAAATATGCCGTTATTAATCTCATTAAAACTTATAGAATTATTCCTCATTCATATATATAATGGGAGAAGTTAAAGAGATGGTCATTGATGTACGTATAAAATATCATCATTACAGCGTTTTTAACATTATAGCAACATCATATATTTTTTCCAATTCATCTGCCTTTAACTGGTTTAATGTGGATAGCAGGTGTTTATATTCTTTCCTAAGTTAATGACATTGCGTATTTATAGGCTTTTTGTTACGCCTAAGCGCCATTTTCCGTGATGGTAAGGGTTTTTACTGCCTACCCCTAAAACAGCTTCTAACCGTCCACACGAGTAAGATTGCGTCAATAAAAAAATGCACTTGACAAAACGCTTCATAGGTTACAAATTGTTACCGTTGTTTCTTATTATCTCAGCATAATCATATGCTGAATCCTTAATTACTCTTTCCTGCGTCCTATAATCAATATAAATCAGCCCGAATCTTTTGTCATATCCTTCTGCCCATTCATAG